>Ga0224723_1000007_pt1 | contig 140700 bp, 131 predicted proteins | sample Balambano_FR2_Me_FD_161647 | JGI IMG/M metagenome (GOLD analysis project Ga0224723, IMG submission 161647) | Freshwater sediment microbial communities from Lake Towuti, South Sulawesi, Indonesia - Balambano_FR2_MetaG | ecosystem: Environmental > Aquatic > Freshwater > Lake > Sediment | place... | reverse complement strand
GTGAATGAGTTGGTTGGTCGCCTTCATTCTACAACATGAGTCCCCCCCGTTTTTTGTGTGAGCGCGTACGCGCTCACACAAAAAACCACTCCCCGAATGTGGCGGAGAGTGGTTAAGATAAGTGATCTTATCAATTCCGAGTGTATGATAATGCAGGCAACATGACCGAAACGCCTCTACAACAAATTGCAGTAGATACTACTCCACCCACCGTCGAAGCAGACACACAAATTAACTTAGGTGAAACCATCTATTACACCTTACGAGACAATGGCAGTGGCTTGTGGATAGAACGTATCGTCATTGAAGATGAAGACGAGAAATACAAAAAAATCGTCTGGCTGACAGAAATTTCAGGGAACAAAATCGAAGGCGACATTTTGTGGGATGGAAAATTTGCCGATAAAACTTTAGCAGGTATAGGCGAATACTACATCACCTTCAAAATCTCAGACCGAGCAGGCAATGAAACATTTTACACAACAGTTGTGCATGTCAATTCCATTAGTTATTTACAAGTTATTCCAGAATTTATTCCGCCAGTGAGTGATGTAGAAACAAGTAACGAGATAACAAATGATGAGCAAGAACAAAGTTTTGGCGGTTCACAAAATCAAGGAAATGAATCCACCACCCAAACATTCGTATTAACCAGTTCAGCCACAGCAGGGGCGAATGCCAGCACAACTACAACCTCAAATATCTTATGGGGATTCATTGCCGCGTCCGCCATTGGCGCGGCAACTGCTTATGCACTCGAACAGCAAAGACAACGCGAGGAAGAAGAAGCCACGCAACTTGCCGAAGTACAAGCATCAGTAGATGCGCAAAACGCCGCCATCGAAGCTAATCGCATTGCTATGATAGAACAATTACGAATACGGAATTGGTTAGAAGGTCAAGCCACTTTAGATGCTTGGATTGAACAATTAGAAAGTCAAGGGGCAAGTCAAGATGAGATTGATGATTTGCGAGAACAAGCAGGCACGAGCGGTTTAAGTACGGCAATTAGCAATGCCCACAACCTAAATCAATCGCTGGCAGTGCAACAATTGGCTAATCAGCAAGCCTATGATATTTATCGTCAAGGGGAGTATGTTAGTGTGCCAATGCAGGATGAAGAAGATGAAGAAGAAAACCCCTTTGCAGGGTTATCTGCTAGCGGTGGGGTTGGAACATCTAATGGTGCCTCAAAGCCATTATTGAGTCTTGTGCCACAAAACCCAGAACCACCCACTGAACACAATGATGGTGTTTCTTCATGGTGGGATGTGTTTGATTTAGATTGGTGGAGCAGTGATGAACCTTGGCCGTGGCCATTTGGTCCAGCACAACCATCTGTTTCTACACATATAATCCCTGAGGCAACACAAACATCTGCTATACAAACTGCTTGGGCGCAAATTACTCAAACTGCTCAGGCTTATTTTACCCCTACGCCTGCTGTTACTTCTACACCTGCGCCTACTTCAACACCAACATTGCCTAATTTTCAAATCTATAAACCGAATAGTCCACTAACAGCGTGGGAAGCAACGATAGGCGGGCAAGTGGCTCATAATGCTCATCTTTTGCTGGCACAGGTAAATAATTTTTACTTCTGGAGTAATGATGATCCAGGTACAAATTCAGACCCACCAAAGCCATTGAACTATAATGACAACTTCCCTATTTCATTAAACCCAAATGACTATAATGTTTCTTGGTATGGCGAAAATAATATACTTCAATATACTAACGGCAGAATCCCTTTTGTGTGTGGAGATATTCCAGACCAAGCATATTTTATGGCTGGATTTAATTTGCAACAGATTTTTCCTCTACAAAATCATTATCAAAATCACTGGCCAAGCTCTTCGTATGGATATATGACGATGTTAGCCGAACATGGAAATCTAAATATATATAGTATTGGAAATAACCCCAATTTCGGCAGTGTCCCTGAGTTAGGTGATGTGATTGTCACTCAAACGAATGGCAGTAATTGGGGAGACCCTCATGGCGCAGGTCATGTAGTAGTTGTAGCAGAAGTACACGGCAACACGCCTAGCCAAATTGTCATCATTGATGGGAATGCTGACCATGGTACGCTGGAGCAATACACAGTTCAAGAACTGATTGATAGAAATCCTGACTTTCAGTATTTGCTTTACGGACACCCTGATTTACCAACAGGCACACCATGAAAAATATCAAAACAAAAACGCTACTTTTTGTTATTTTTACTGTGTGTTTGTTAGTGGGGGGATGCCAGCACAATGACGCAGATAACCCTCCTTCTGCTACTGAAACAGCACTATGGAAAGCGACTTGGGATGCCGTTTTTGCAACACAAACCCAAATGGCTAGTGTTTCTTCTGAAGCCACTCCTGAGGTTTTAACTGTAACCCCTACGCCCAAAATAACAGCCACTCCGTTTTACAAAAAAGGAATTGTTGAATTACAATGTGAAACTTACCTTGAAACGGCATGGGGCAATCAGGCAAAACAATGGGGATATTCAGATGATACAGCACGTCGTTTTTCTCTGTTGCCAGTGGTTTTTAAGTCAGAAGATGAAATTTATTTTTCTGATTATGCCAACCTACTTTTGTTGAAATACAATGGAATAGACAAAGAACCTGTGCAAACCATATCACTAGCATCTTTTTTCCCAGAGGGCTATGTGTATTCTTGGAATGATGGTTCAACCTATCGCCCCCCTATATCCTTAATCAGTATTTCGCAAGATAAAATTTATGTTCCCTATGGAGGTAATCGAATAGGGATACTATCACTGGATGGAAAAATCATTAATGATGTTGTAATTCATAATCATTCTTACAATTTTAATCTTCCCACTAACAATAAATTTATTTCGGTAGACAAAAATGGAATATTGTATGTTCAGAGTTCAATCCAGCCAGTTTTTTTTGATAATGGTTGGCAATCTGGTAACTGGGTAGAATTATTGCATACACAAGGACTAATTAATCCTTTTTACTGGCAAGATTATATTATTGTAATGGGGGAAACTATAAATCCAGATCTTATATCTTTGATTTCACTGTATGAAATTCCAAAATCTGAAAAATCAATTGAAGAGTCACAGATAGTAATCCCTACTGGATTAGATAATAGCTTTTTGCCACTAGCAGGTGTTGATGATAATGGAAACGCATATATTTCTATAAAATCAGAAAACCCTGATGAGAGGCTTTATGCTCGCTATTCAATACCAACAGGTGAAAAACAAATTGCATCAATGCCATATCCATACTTTGGTCAATATACAAATCTAGTCCCAAGTGTATCTCCCAACGGGATAATGTATTTTGTTGCCTACAACAACGAAGACCTTTCAATTGCGCCTAGTATTATTAAGTGCAATTTTCCAAACTAAATGTATAGTATGAGCAAAAATAAACAATGAAAAAATACTTCAAGGTACTCTCTTTATTATTTATAGTAGTAATCTTGCTATCTTTATGGAAACTTCCTATGGCTATGCCTTTACTTGGTATCTTTGCTTTACTCATTAGCCTCTCTTTTGCCTTATATACCATCTTCCAAAAAAATAAACACACCGAAAACGCAAGAATTAAAATAGCAAAAGATATTTTGATATTCCTCAACACTTTCCTGCTTATCCTCTTCATCAGCGGGGTGCTGGGATTGCTGGTTAATTTTTATGTCAGCAATCTGTATGGCGCAGTGATAGGTTTACTTTGTGCCATACTGGTCAGTTTTGCGGTGGGGTATTGGGTAAGAAAAGTCATCACAAAATTACAGAGAATATAAAAATACTTCCAAAATTAGTTTAAAAAGAAACTTTGGTAGATACGAGTAACAAGTTACTTACTTCTCGTTACTTATCCCTCATCCCTCTTAAACCCCAACAAAGCCATCAAAACTTCAGGTGGCAAATCGGCAGGAGGTAAATCTACTTTATACAATTGCTCGTTTTCAGCACGCTCGCGCAAACTTTTCCATAACAAATTACGTTCTTCGCCTTCTATTACTAAATCATTCAACACTTTTGCGTTCATCAAATGTTCGCCAGTCGAATACAAAAACGTCAGCCGTTTCCATTTATCTGTTTTGATTGGTTCTTTTAATTTCTCCAAACTTCCCAATTGGATTTTGTAATATTCCTCTTTTGCGCGTGGATGATTCGGTTCATCTTTGAGAAGTTCCCCCCGCGTCGTCAATTCATGCCCTTTCACCTGAGCAATAAACTCGATTTGACCGCCTCTTTCTTGAAATGTGCTTGGTTGGTAAAAGGCGACATAATCTACGCTGACAACTTTCGGTGCGGTTCGGAGCGGGATCCGATACCAGCCCAAGAGTCGCGCAATTTCCAAATCGCGCGGTGTTTTGATTAAGCAAACGAGGACAAGAGAGGTGGGGGTGAGCATAAGGTAAATGGTAATTGGTGATTTTTATTTCGTAATGCGTAATTCGTAATTTTTACGTTTTACGCATTACGTTTTACGAAATCCCAACTTCTTTATTAAACTCTACAATCAACTCATCAATCTCATCTGCTTGTTTTTGAACGTCTGTCCAATAATTGGGTTCATACCATTGTTGTTGAATTTCTTCGTAAGTCCTGCCTTGTTGTTCAACCCATGTGTAATATTTGAGGTTGTGAATTCGGCGTCTGTCTGTATAACGAAGTTCAAGCATATTATCTGTGGATTGCCCGTGTAAATATCTGGCAAAGTCTGCGGCGGCATCACGTTCGGAATATTCACCAAATTCCATGTGCATTTCATGCAAACGCGAACGATACAGTTCCATTGAGTCAGTTAAGACAGTAATCATGATGTCGTTCTCGTCCATCTCATAATACTTTGCAGTTTTGATACAACTTAAAACATTTGAGATTCCTGAAAAACCGAGTAAGTCGAGATTGGAGATTAGAGATTCGGAGATTCCTTTTTCGGCTAAATAAGCCCGTCCATTTTCTTCATTGAATAAGCGAGAAATGTTGACAACGGCATTATCATCAATGGCTGTGACTACATCCGTATTTTTTGTATTATGAACCCAAGGGATGTGTTTATCTCCAATGCCTTCAATGCGGTGAGCACCAAATCCATTTTCTAAAAGGGTAGGGCATTGCAAGGCTTCGCTGGCGACAATTTTAGAATCAGGAAACAGTTTTTTCATATAATCGCCGCTGGCAATTGTCCCAGCCGAACCAGTTGCAGAAGCCATTCCTCGATATCTTCCGTTTTTTCCAGCGACTTGTTTGAAAACTTCTTCCATAGCATGACCTGTCACTTCAAAGTGCCATAAATAATTTCCAAACTCTTCAAATTGATTAAATATCATCAAATCTTGACCAGATTTTTTCAACTCCCAACATTTATCAAAAATTTCTTTGACGTTTGATTCAGAACCTGGTGTCTTAATGGTTTCACCCGCAACTTTTTCTAACCATTCAAATCTTTCTTTAGACATGCCTTCGGGAAGAATGGCAATTGATTCACAGCCTAGCAAAGCGGAGTCATACGCACCGCCTCGGCAATAATTCCCAGTGGAGGGCCAAACTGCTTTTTGCTTGGTCGGGTCAAATTGACCTGTGACGAGTCTAGGCACTAGACAAGAAAACGCCGCACCAACTTTATGTGCGCCAGTTGGAAACCATTTGCCAACAATCGCAATGATTCTTGCTTTCACACCTGTCAAAGATGAAGGAAGTTCGAGGTAGTTGACTCCGCCAAAAGTCCCGCCTGAAGCGCTGGGTTGATTGTGCCAATTGATTCTAAAAAGGTTGCGCGGATGAATATCCCACAATCCAATTTTCGTTAATTCATCTTTTACTTTTGCAGAAATTTTGCTGGGGTCTTTCATTTGTGCATAGGTTGGGATGATGATATTTTTTTCTTTGGCACGTTGGATGGCATTGGCACGACGGTCTTTGTGAATTGTTAAATCAATGGTGGTCATAATTGCTCCTACTAAAATTATAAAACTATTTTTTTATCAATATAATTTCTGTTTGTGGTATGCCCAAATAAATTGCGCCATCATTCGTTAGCACCACATCTTCTTCTAAACCAATATAACCATAATTGGAAACTGCCAGACCAGGCTCTAATGTGTACACTTGACCGACTTCTAATATTTGATTTGGCGAGTCACCATATTTTTCCCACAGCGGACCTAACAATGCACCACCATCATGTGCTACACGCCCAAGTTGATGACCCAAGGCATACAAATATTCAGGATATCCAGAATCGGTAACCACATCACGCGAAATAGTATCAATAGAATTTCCATTCACACCTGATTTCATCGCCACACGAGATTGTTCAATGGCAGTGCGTATTGTAGCAAATCCGCGTTGTACTTCAGGTGGGGCTTGTGTTTCATTTTCACGCAACACATACGCTACACGTTGAATATCTGAACAATAGCCTTGATACTTGACACCAAAATCAAAATGAATAATGTGTCCGCTTTCAATTTTTATATTTGTGGGTCCATTATGCCCCACAGGTGAGTTTGGACCCGAATTAACAGCAGGGTTATTTTCACGCGGCCAGGCATAGCCCACACCATATTCTTCCATTTGTTTGTGCATAAAATTTGCAACTTCAATTTCAGTCATGCCTATTTTTATAAATGCAAATGTTTTTTGATAAATCTCATCTGTAATTTGAATCGCTTTTTTAATTCGTTCTAATTCAGTAGATGTTTTTCTGCCGCGCAGGGCATTAATCACAGGCTCGGCACTGATTATATTTTTTGCATAAGGTGTATCTGCTAAATATTCTATAAGCGATTCGTACATTGAATGAGTCAACCCATCGGCATGAACATTGTTTTTGGAGGTATTCACTGCAATTTGATTTGGATTGATTTTTAGAATTGTTTCTCGCAATGACGGAATGATAGAAGTATCGTAGCCGATGATTTTATCAAATACATTTAAACGACTCATCTCATCTTTTTCTAAGTTGCCGAGAATGGCAATTTTTTCCCCTGAACGTGTCAGCATTAATGCCGAATGCCAAGTTAAATCATGTTCGCTAATTAAGAAATCTAACACAGGGTCTCGCACGCCACTGGTCTCACGCACAAATGTCAACCACATATCAATATTTTTTTCTTTTAATATTTCAATTGCTTGATTTACTTTTTCTTGAATGAGTGACATAGAATATCTCCTTAAATTTTTTGATTAAAATCCGCTTCTTTTTTGACTTCAATTTCGTACTGTCTATTTAGCATATTCTTCACAAAAGCTTTCTCGGCTCTTTGACCAAGAATATCAAAATACCTAACATCACAACTGCTAAAACTGTTGAGACGATAAATGTAGATGTAAACCCAAACGTATCTGCAACAAAACCGCCAATGATAGGCGCAATGATGGTTGCTGGTGCAGTTAATGTTTGTGACAAACCAATATACATGGGGCGTTCTGCTTCGGTTGCGAAATCTACGGTCATGGTCATGCCAATTGTCCAAATGGATACGTTGGCGATGCCTGCTAAAACAAAAATTGGATAAAACCAATTGATAGACGTAGCAAGCCACGCAAGCAGTGAACTTAAGAAAATTGCAAATGCGCCGAAAATTACCATCGAGCGATGACCGAATTTATCTCCGAGCCAACCCATGCTCATATTTGCAATCGTGGCAGAGATAGTTAATGTTGCAGTCAAGTAGCCTGCTATGATTTCGGTCATGTTGAATTCGCGCAAAGCATAAATAATGTAGAAGGAAAATCCCATACTAGCAAATTGAGCCAATGTCCGCGCTGATAAAAACCAATTAAAGTTTTTATCTTGTTTGAGAATCTTTTTTGCATCATCCCAGAAGTGAGTTTTTTCTTCTGGGATGATTTTTTCTTCATCGGCAGGTTCGCGTGTGGCGGCAAGTGCAAACCATGAGATGGTGAAGAAAATGCTGGCGATGAAGAAACAGATTGCAAAGTCTAGGGGAGAGGCGAGGTAATCTAATAAATACCCTGAACCAATGGCTGCCAGGCTGATAAACAAATTGGCGAGTCCTGCTTGCATCCCAAAAAATGTGCCGCGTGAATCGGGTGGGATAATTTTTGAAATCATACTCGTCCACGGATTCGCGGCGAATCCACCACCTAAGCCTTGCCAAATTAATAATGCGAAAGCAAGCACCAATGCAATTTGAACGCCAATTGTTGGGATTAACAATGCCACAATTGCAAAACCCAAAAATGGAACACGCTCGTGAATCGTCATCATTAAGACGTTATTTTTATATCGCCTCAAACGAGATACATGACTTGCTGTAAACAATTGCGGCAATAACCAACCTGCAGAGTGAATGGCAGGCACGAGACCAATTAAAGTGGTTGAGTCTGTTAGCGATGCGACAAAAAGCGGAAGGATAGTAGTGAATGAAGCAAACCCTAGCGCCATGCCGAAAAACGAGCCATCGGTTAAATTTACAGTGACATTGTGCTTTAAGTTTTGACGAACTTCTTTTTCTAAGTTGGTGAGCATTGCTAAATTGTACCTGAAAGCCTCTTGACAAACTCTTATTTCTGCATAAAATTAAAAAAACGAACGTTCGTTCATTTTTTGAGAGGTGCTATGGTTGTAGAAGTAAAAGAAAAACAAACCAAAGGCGAGCTGACACGCCTAGTCATTGAAGATGCCGCGATTGAATTATTCATGGAGCAGGGCTATCACGCTACAACCATGCGCCAGATTGCTGAGCGGGCGGAACTTGCTCTCGGCGGAATCTACAATCACTTTTCTAGCAAAGAAGAGATATTCCAAGCCATTATTATTGATAAACACCCGTACAAAAAAATTTTACCTTTGATTTTAAAAGTAGATGGTGAAGTGATTGAGGATTTTCTCAAAAACGCCGCGCAAGTTGCAATTACGGAGTTAGCATCACAACCTTATTACATGAAGTTAATGATGATTGAAATTGTGGAGTTCAACGGAAAACACGGGGCAAAGATGATTAAGGAAATTGCTCCGAAAATGTTACCGATATTTGAAAAAATGGTTAAGTCTAGGAAAAACCTGCGCGTCACTCATCCTGCCATCTTAATGCGTTCTTTCATCGGTTTGGTTATATCTTACTTAATTACTGAAACTATTATCTCAAATTCCATTCTCCAAAAACTAATGCCAAAGAATGCTATGGACGCTTATGTAGATATTTATCTGCACGGCATTTTGAAGCCAGAGGTTTGATATGTTCAATTCCAGAATTTATTCCATCGTCCGCAAAGAATTTGTGCAACTCTTTCGTGACCCGCGTACATTGGCATTAGCCGTTGTGATTCCAATTGTGCAATTATTTCTTTTAGGCTATGCCGCCACATCCGATGTGCGCAATGTTTCATTAGCCGTATGGGACCAAAGCAAAACAACAGAATCACGTCAATTGATTGATGCGTTTCAGGCATCCAGTTATTTCACGGTGAATTATCTTGTCAATTCAGGAGATGAATATCAAGCATTAATTGAATCAGGTGATGCAAGAGTTGCTTTGGTGATTCCGCCTGATTATGCTCAAAGACTTTTTGATGGCAATGCAAAAGTATTAATGATTTTAGATGGCTCAGATGCCAGCATTGGTGGAACAGCATTATCAACGGCTAGGTTAGTGGGGCAATCTTTCGGAACAAAAATATTAACACAACAAGCCACATTAAGCGGAAGGTCAGCACCTACACCACCAGTCGAAGTGCGTACACAAGTTTGGTACAACCCCGACTTAAATTCTGCTTACTTCATGATTCCTGGCGTGATTGGCATGATTCTTTCCTTCATCACAACCATTCTGACTGCCACAGCGATTGTGCGTGAAAGAGAACGCGGCACGATTGAACAATTAATCGTCACACCGATTCGTTCATGGGAATTAGTGTTAGGGAAATTATTGCCCTACGTCATTCTGGCATTTGTAGAAACATTTGAAGTGCTTATCATCGGTCACTTTTGGTTTGGCGTTCCCATTCGTGGAAGTTTAAGTCTCATCGTTTTAACTTCTGGCATTTTCATTATGTCAAGTTTAGGCATTGGTTTACTCGCCTCCACCATTGCTAACACACAACAAGAAGCCATGTTGACAGTGATGATGTACAACTTGCCCAGTATTTTTCTTTCAGGCTTTTTCTTTCCGCTCGAAGCTATGCCACAATTTTTACAAATTGTTTCTTATGCCATCCCACTCAGATATTTTCTCGTTGTCATTCGTTCGTTGCTTTTGAAAGGTGTTGGTATCGAAGCCATTCAAGGCGAAGTGATAGCACTCACCATTTTCGGTTTGGCCATTATGACCCTTGCCGCATTACGTTTTAGAAAAAGATTAGATTAATTAAAACGTCCCGCAGGTTTTGTTTGATAAACAAGATTCTTAATTCAAACCTGCGGGACGGTTCTACATAAAGGAGAACTCCATGCACAAACTTCCCCCAATTCCTGTTCGCATCTTAATTGTCCTCATCATTGGCACACTTATCTATTTCGGATTTCGTTCACTTAATCAAAACGAATCCGATTCAATTACTGCTTCTGGCTCCATTGAAGCGGTGATTGTAAACATCTCGCCTGAAATTGCTGGCAAAGTGATTGATGTAACGGTCAGTGAAGGTGACTCGATTACCAAAGACTCAGCGCTTCTTTCTCTTGACCCAAGCCTGTTGACCGCTCAGTATGCAGTTGCTCAGTCCCAACTTGATTCTGCCAATGCCGCATTAGAGTCTGCTCAATTGAAATATGAACAAACGCTTGAAGCCGCAATCGCCGCCCAATCTGCTCAACGTGCAAAAGATTGGCAGACTTCTGCTCCCAGCGAATTTGACCAAGCCAATTGGTACATAGACCAAGCGAATCAAATCACCGCCGCACAAACAGAATTAGAAAATGCCAAAGCAGGCATTGATGAAGCAAACACTGCACTTAATGATGCCATCAACAATTTAAACAATGCTGAATATACAAACGCAGAACAAAGACTGTCCGAAGCCCGTGCTGCATTCTTAATTGCAGATTCAGTTAAGACTCAAGCGGATAGAGCCTCACAAAGTGGTGGGCTAGCAGATGCCGCCAATGATTATTATGAAGATGCTTTAAATGAACTTGAAGATGCACAAGAAGCTTATGATGATTTATTAGATACAGATGCCGCTGAAGACATTGAATATGCTCGCGGACAAGTTTTAGTTGCTCAACAAAGATATGATGCTGCTTATGCTCGTTTATTAACTTTACAAACAGGTGACCAATCTCCAGCAGTCATTTCCGCCGCACAGACATTGAATCAAGCCAAGATAACTGTTGAACAAGCAGGAGCAAGCCTCACTCTAATTGAAGCGCAAATGTCAAAATTAAATATCGTCGCACCGATAGATGGAGTCATCTTAACTCGCAATGTCGAACCTGGTGAATTTATCCAAACAGGTGGCACGGCATTGACCATGGCTGACTTGAATCAAATTACGATTACAGTGTATGTGCCTGAAAATCTTTATGGGAAAATTTCTTTGGGACAAACTGCAAATGTAAGTGTTGATTCTTTCCCTGATGAAACTTTTAACGCCACAGTGATTTGGATTTCAAACCAAGCTGAATTTACGCCGCGTAATGTGCAAACTGTGGAAGGGCGCAGTGCTACGTTTTATGCAATTAAATTAAGTGTTGATAATGTAGATGGCAAATTAAAAATTGGCATGCCTGCGGATGTTGCATTTGAGTAATTAGTAATTGGTAATTTTCGGTGGTTGAGTAGCCTGAGCATTTTTTGCGAAGGCGTATCGAAACCACCACTTACAGGCAAAATTTTATGAGCGAATTTTTAGTACAAGCCAATGGATTAAAAAAATATTTCGGTACTGTTCAAGCAGTGAATGGTGTGAATCTCAATATTCGCGCTGGCGAAATCTACGGACTCGTCGGTTCAGATGGTGCAGGCAAAACAACAACCATGCGAATGTTAGTTGGCGCATTGTTGCCAACAGCGGGCGAAATCAATGTCTGTGGATATGATGTTTTGAAACAAGTTGAAAATGCACGTTCAAACATTGGCTATCTTTCACAAAGATTTTCTTTATATGAAGATTTGACCGTGTTAGAAAACATCCGCTTCTTTGCAGAAATTCGCGGATTATCTTCATCCGAATGGTTGCCGCGCTCATTAGAGATTTTAGAATTTGTAGGTTTAGAAAGATTTAAAGATAGAAGAGCAGGTCAACTTTCAGGTGGTATGAAACAAAAACTTGGGCTCGCTTCTGCTTTAGTGACTCGTCCGCGAGTGTTATTGCTTGATGAACCCACCACAGGCGTTGACCCCGTTACCCGTCAAGATTTTTGGCAACTCGTCATCAAACTTGTCTCGCAACCAATTATGAAATCCCGAAGCGAAGAGGAGCGGACCAATTACGAATTACGCATTACGAATCACACTCCTCAAGGTGTTTCTGTAATTATTTCCACCCCTTACATGGATGAAGCCTCACGTTGTCATCGTGTTGGATTTATGAAAGCAGGAAAAATTATTGCTGAAGATACACCATCAAATTTACGCAAGCAATTAAATAATCGTATCCTTGAATTGCGTGGCGAACCTTTGCATGAATTAAAAAATATTTCCATGCAAGATGAAGATATTGAAGAAGTTGCTGCATTCGGTGATAAATTGCATTTGCGCGTGAAAGATGGCACATCTCAAACTGTGATATCAAGATTAGGAAAACAAATTGAATCAAAAAATGCAAAAGTAAATAGTTTGCGAGTTGTTCCACCGAATTTGGAAGATATATTTATTTTACTAACTGAGTTTAATCATGAATGAACCCGTTATCTCTGTTGAAAATCTAACACGTCGCTTTGGTGAATTCACTGCTGTTGACCACATCAACTTCAATGTGAATGCTGGTGAAATTGTTGGTTATCTTGGTCCAAACGGTTCGGGTAAAACAACAACCATCCGCATGTTGCTTGGCTTGCTTGTTCCAACTGAAGGCAAAGCCACTGTGCTTGGTTACGATATTGCCAAACAAAGTGAAGAGATTCGTTTGCGTGTTGGGTACATGTCTCAAAAGTTTGCGATATATGATGACTTAACAACTCTAGAAAATTTAACTTTTTATGCAGGCGTATATGGCATTCATGACAAAGAACGCATCAAACATACGTTGAGTTTGGTCGGTCTTAATGAGCATCATCATACGCTGACGAAGTCTCTCTCCACAGGCTGGAGACAAAGATTATCGTTAGCGATTGCATTAGTCCATGAACCAAAATTATTATTCTTAGATGAACCGACCTCAGGCGTGGACCCAACCGCTCGCCGAGCATTCTGGGATTTGATTTATAACCTTGCAGAAAATGGCGTGACGATTTTGGTCACCACACATTATATGGATGAAGCCGAATATTGTGAAAGAGTCGCTGTCATGCGTGATGGAAAATTGTTAGCCATGGATACACCCACAAATCTAAAACAAAAAATTATCACAGGCGATGTTTGGGAAGTATTTGCACATCCGCTTGAACAAGGTTTGGATGTGTTGCATGAAATGGATGGAGTGGAAAGAGTCGGGTTAGCAGGAGACCATTTAAGAGTCATCAGCTCGAATGTCAAAAAAGAAGCGATGCAAAATCTGTTAGTTGATAAAAATATTCAAGTCGAAAAAATTGAGCAGGGCGAACCAACGCTCGAAGATGTATTTTTGGCATTAGCAAGGTGATTTGACGATTCTAAGTTTTTTCCATTAAACTTACAAAAACACTATGAACTTACTCTGTGAAAAGAGTAAACCGCGATTATGGAGAATTCATGTTTTTCTCAACCACACCGCGCCCAGAAAGCTTGCAGGCACTTGCGGATGTGAAATTAATTCCCTTTTGGTTAGATAGTCCGAACAAACCAGAAAAAACAGAAACACTTATACAAAAAACAGAAACAGATTTATGTATCATCGGTGGGGGCTTTACAGGCTTGTGGACTGCTTTACTTGCAAAGCAGAGAAATCCGAATCGTGATGTCGTTTTGCTTGAAGCATACGAAATTGCTTATGGTGCCAGCGGGCGAAACGGCGGATTTTGTTCGGCATCATTAACTCATGGATTCTTAAATGGCTTGAACCGTTGGGAGAAAGAATTTCCGAAGCTTTTGCAATTAGGTCGAAACAATTTAGATGAAATTGAAAACACTATTAAACAATTCAATATCGAATGTGATTTCATTCGTTCGGGTGAATTGCATGTTGCCAATGAAGAATATCAAATTGAAGATTTAATAAAAGAAGTGGAACAAGCAAATCAATATGGTATTGATGCAAAATTTTTAAGTCAAGAGGAAATTCGTGCGCGAGTCAATTCACCGAGTTATCTCGCCGCTATGTTTGAGCCTGATATGGCAATGCTCAACCCGACTCAATTGGCGTGGGGTTTAAGAGAAACATGCCTCAGGCTAGGAGTCCGTTTGTATGAGGGCACTCAAGTTACAAGTCTAGAAGAGAGGCGTGATTCGGTTATCATCAAAACTCAATTTGCAGAAATTGAATCTAAAAAAGTTGCTTTGGCTACAAACGCATTTCCGCCGCTGATAAAAAATCTTTCTTATTACATTGTGCCTGTGTATGATTATGCCTTGATGAGTGAACCGTTATCAAAAAATCAGCGTGATGAAATCCGTTGGCATGGGCGCGAGGGTTTGGGTGATGTGTGCAATCAATTTCATTATTATCGTACAACGCATGATGGCAAAATTTTATTTGGCGGCTATGATGCAATTTATTATAAAAATAATTTGATTGATTCTTCTTTAGATAACAACCCCGCTTCTTTCGGACTTTTGGCTGAGCATTTCTTTCAAACATTTCCTCAGCTTGAAGGGCTTCGCTTTACGCACGCATGGGGCGGCGTGATTGATACCTGTTCACGTTACACAGCCTTTTGGGATACAGCCATGAATGGCAAAGTTGCATATAGTTTAGGTTATACAGGCTTGGGAGTTGGTGCTTCACGCTTTGGTGCAAATGTGATGTTAGATTTGTTGAGTGGCGAAAAAACAGAACGCACTGAATTGCAAATGGTGAAGTCAAAACCATTTCCATTTCCGCCCGAACCATTGCGTTCACCGATTATCAATTTCACAAGATGGTCTTTGAAAAAAGCGGATGAAAATAATGGCAAAAGAAATTTGTGGTTGAAGTTGTTGGATGGGTTGGGGTTGGGATTTGATTCGTGAGATAAAAACTTCCGAAGTCTTTAAGACTTCGGAAGTTTAGGTGTTAACATAACGCAGATGGAAGCCACCCGAACAGCAGCGTCTTCTTCCAGACAAGAAATCGGAAATAGTTTAAGTGGTTTTTTACAGTTTTACAGAGAATAATTTAGATAATATTCAAATTACCGTTTTTGTATCTTCGGATGAAGCGCAAGGCGAAATTTACTCGACACCAAGAGACACAAGTCAAGAGGTGTATTTATTTTATGATACGTTCCAGCCATAAAAGCGGGCTACCAAAGCGTGCAGTGGATTTTTAGGAGTCTGCGGCTTCGAGAAGCATTTCACTTCTTACTCGGTTTTGCCATCTCATCCCTTCGACAGGCTCAGGACAAGCTTTCACAGCGTGATACAAATTCTCAGTTGCCGTTTAAGACCTGACATGTCTCATTAGAAGTTCGATTAATTAAAACCTCTGACCGTGCAATCGTTCTGGTTAACAATGAAGCCTCTAAGACATGTCAGGTCTGAGTACGGTTCTTAATTTACTTCTTACTTCCCTTCGCCATTTCATCTTTCACGGCGTGATACAAATTCTCAGCCTTGAGTTCACTCAACGAATAACACGGCGACTCTAAATGGTCGGCGAGTTGTTTTGCAAGACCTTGGTCAAATGCGGCGTGTTCCATGTTGATGACCACCGAACGAATTTTTTCATTCGCAATCATCTCAGCAAATTTGAATGATTCTTCTTGAGGTGGCATTGTTCCTAATGAAACATTTCCTGCTCCATCGGTCATTACCATTAATAAGGGTTCAACATCAGGGTGGATATGTTTTTCATGTCGCAAGACATCATACGCCATGAATAAACCTGCTGAAAGCGGAGTCTTTCCGCCGACAGGAATATCCATCAATGCCCGTTGCGCAAGTTGAATTGAATTTGTAGGTTGTAAAACTAATGTGGCTCTATCTTTTTGGAAGACGATTAATCCAACCCTATCTCGTCGTTGATAAGCATCGGTTAACAAAGAAAGAATTGCACCTTTGGTTGCATTCATACGTTCTGCCACAGCCATAGACCATGAAGCATCAACCAAAAACAAAACTAAATTCGCAACTCGCTTAACTCGAATCTTGCGTTGTAAATCACCTTTCTTAATCGAGAAGGCTAATTTTTTTCTTTCTTCTGTTCTTTGTTTTTGGAATGGAGCCGCCGCACGAAAGGTTGCATCGAAGGCAATGTCTGTTAAATTTTCACCAGCAGGGCGGGCTTTGATATAACGTCCATGCTTTCGTTCTGTTTTCGTTAATGAACGCCGACCTGCTTGTTTGCGAGTTAATTTATCAAGTGGGGTATTTAATTTTCGAGGTTGAAAGGTCTCACCAGGTTTAACTTTTTGCCCGCCTTCCCACCAATTTGAGTTTGTGTTTGCAAACACATCTTGTGGCATCGGTTCAGGCTGACCTGTCTGTGGACTTTCATCAGACATCTCATCTTCGAGTTTTAAGTTTTTTTTTCCTCGGATTCACCTTTCTTTTCACTTTCAGATGAATCATCAGTTTCATCACTCGGCATCGATTGACCCGCCAATTGTTCAATGCGTTCTTGCAATTGTTCCGTGGTCATTTCTGCTTGATTAAATGGTGTGCGTTTGATGCGATGTGGAAGTGCTAACTCTGCGGCTAACGCGATATCATGGTCGTTGATTTTGGTGCGCCCTTCAAATGCCGCTTGAGCACGCGCTGCTTTTAAGATGACCAAATCTGCTCGGTGACCATCAACATTTAACGAGGCTGTCAGTGCCGCGATTGAAAGCAAATCTCTGCTGGTGTGAGTCACTTGGTCAACAAGTTCACGTCCGCGAGCAATTTTTTCGGAGAGTTCAGTTTCTTTTGGCAACCAGATATTACGAAATGCGTCGGCATCTTTTTCATAGGATAAGTTTCGTTCCATAATGGTCACACGTTCACGCGCATCACGAATGCCGACAATGTCAACAGAAAGCGCGAAGCGGTCTAACAATTGGGGACGTAAATCTCCCTCTTCAGGATTCATTGTCCCGACGAGAATGAAGCGGGCTGGATGGGCAAAAGAAATACCCTCGCGCTCGACAGTGTTTACGCCCATCGCGGCTGAGTCTAGGAGAATATCTACCACATGGTCATCTAATAAGTTGACTTCATCAATATAAAGCAAACCGCGATTCGCACCTGCTAATACACCAGGTTCATAATGGCGTTCACCTTTTTGAATGGCTTTTTCAATATCTAAAGTTCCTACAACGCGGTCTTCAGTAGCAGAGACTGGAAGGTTTACAAATGGAGTTGTTCTTTCAGCAGTTGGCAATTTTTTATCGTTGGCATGGCGTTCTTTACATTCAGTACACCATTGTGCGGGTTTATCAGGGTCACAACCGAAGCGACAATCTTGCACAACTTTGACGCTAGGTAATAATGCGGCAAGTGAACGTGAAGCAGTGGATTTGGCAGTACCGCGTTCACCACGAATCAAGACACCGCCGATTCTTGTATCTACGGCATTGAGTATCAATGCACGTTTCATTCTTTCTTGACCAACGATTGCTGTAAAGGGAAAAATTGCAGGCATTTATCATCTCCAGCCCGTGATTATACTCGAATCAATCAACCATGCTACCACTCTGGGTTACTAAATTTTTACTAATCATATTTTTCATAAGTTTTGTATAGTTCACTTGTCAACTTATACTTTCACCTGTATAATCCTCTCATCTTTGTTAAATCGGAGTATCACGAGTGAATAATGAAAATGAAGCCCTGAGCGGGTCAACAAATGCGCAGGGAGATCAAGCCAACAACAATCAATCTATGGAGGCGTTGTTAGCAAGCGAATCGTTAAACATTGATCTTCCCCAAGCAGGTGAAATTCGTAAAGGGACAATTGCCAGTATTTCGCCAAATCAAATTCTCATCAGCATTGGTGCGAAATCTGAAGGCGTAGTTGCGGGTCGTGAGTTAGAACAACTGACTCAAGAAGAACGTGACGCGTTAAAAGTTGGTCAAGAAATTGATGTGTTTGTCATCATTCCTGAAGACGATAACGGGAATGTTGTGCTTTCTTTGAAACGTGCCCTTGAACAAATGACTTGGGAAAACGTGGAAAAAATGATTGCCGATGAAGTTGTGGTGGATACAAAAATCATTGGCTTTAATAAAGGTGGCTTAATTGCCGCCATCGGAAATTTGCGTGGTTTTATTCCTTCCTCACAAGTAAGTGCCTCGCGTCGCGCTCAATCCACAGGGGATAAACCTGAACAACGCTGGCAAAAAATGGTTGGTCAACCGATTTCAGTTCGCATCATCGAAGTTGACCGTGAACGCCGCCGTTTGATTCTTTCTGAAAAAGCCGCTAACACCGAATCACGTTCTTCCTTGAAAGACCGTGTGATTAGTGAATTAGAAGAAGGCAAAACTTATACAGGTCGCGTTACCAGCCTTGCGGATTTTGGTGCGTTCGTCAACATCAACGGTGCCGATGGTTTGGTGCATCTCTCTGAAATTTCTTACGAACGAGTTGCTCATCCAAAAGAAGTGTTAGAAGTTGGGCAAGAAGTTCAAGTAAAAGTCATCAATATTGACCAAGAAAAGAAGCGTATTGGTTTATCTATCCGCGCTTTACAAGATGACCCTTGGAAAAGCCGCATGGAAAAATTCAGTGTGGGTCAATTGGTAGAAGGTGTCATTACTCGCCTGACCAAATTTGGTGCATTTGCTCGCCTCGAAGGTGATATTGAAGGTTTAATTCACATCTCTGAATTAAGTGAGAATCGTGTTGAACATCCCAAAGAAGTTTTACATGAAGGTGATGTCAAAACACTGCGTATCATCCGCATTGACCCTGACCAACATCGCATTGGCTTAAGCCTTCGCAAAGTTGACTCAGCCGCCTTTGCAGATAAAGATTTCAAATTGCTCACACAAGATTTCAATCCGCAAGACGATAAAGAATAAAATTTTATTCACTCTCGCCGCCGTCATCGGCGGCGATTTTTTATGCCATGACTTTAATTGTTGATGCTCATGCCGACATTGCTTATAACATGCTCAAATACGGGCGTGATTATTTACACACTGTTGAAGAAACACGCGCGCTTGAAAAAAACAGTTTTACAGTAAAAGAAAATGGCGATACATTAATTAGTTGGCATGAATATCAACGCGGGAATGTAGCAGTAATTTTTTCGACATTATTTGCCGCGCCGATTCGTTTTCGTACTTATGAAAACGAAAAACAAGTTTACAAAAATTTTGACGAAGCCCACAAACTTTATAAAACTCAATTAGATGTATATCAACGCCTGACTGATTCCATGCCTGATAAATTTCGCATCATCGCTTCAAAATCTGACCTCAACCTGCTTCTTGACCTTTGGCAACAGCCAACGCCTGAACATCCTGTTGGCATGGTCATCCTCATGGAAGGCGCAGAAGCGATTCGCAATTTATCCGAATTAGAAGAGTGGCATCGTTTAGGCGTGAGATTAATCGGACCTGCTTGGGTTGGCACACGCTATTGCGGCGGTTGGAAAGAACCTGGTCCACTCACAGATGATGGACGAAAATTATTATCTGCAATGGCAGACTTTAATTTCACATTAGATTTAAGTCACATGGATGAACGAGCCGCAATTGAAGCGTTGGATATTTACGACGGTTCAATAGTAGGCACTCATGCTAATTGTGCATCACTCATGCCAAATGCAAATACGAATCGTCACTTCACAGATAGAATCATAGAAGGCATTATCGAACATAATGGCGTGATAGGAATCGTTCCGTTTAATACCTATCTAAAAGTGGGCTGGATGCGAGATAAAGGTCACTCACGTGATGAAGTACCTTTACAAGTTGTCGCCAATCACATTGACTATGTTTGCCAAATTGCAGGTGATTCCCTTCACGTTGGCATTGGCTCTGATTTTGATGGAGGATTTGGTTTACAATCTGTGCCACCTGAAATTGACACAGTTGCCGACTTACAAAAACTTGCCCCATTATTATCTGCACGCGGATATAATCAAACCGATATTGAAAATATTTTAGGAAACAATTGGATAACAAGATTGAAACGAGACCTTCCGTGATTCGCAATGCGTAAGATAGTAATCAGTAATCAGAATCAATTATCAGGTAAGAAAGAAGCGTATTTCGTTTTCAATCTCTAATCTCTAATCTCTAATCTCTAATCTCTAATCTCCAATAAAATGTCAAACCTCCCCGCCTCCACACCTGTTCAAACTACTCCACGACCCGATGATGCCGTTACTCCACGCACACGCGTTGGCTTAGGTATTACGTGGGTTGGGTTAATCATCTTTGCCATTGGCGCAAAACCTGCACTCTTCGGTTTAGACCGAAGCCCTGTGGTTGGGTTTGTGCAGATTATTGTTTTTTTATTTGGGTTGGCTTTAATTTGTTTGGGCGGTTATATTGCACTTCACGCCTTATGGTGGAATCTTGAGCGGACGATAGTTTCAGATATCGGCTCGCGTTTAGCCGCCACAGGATATGTCTTTGCTGTTTTTGCAGGCTTAGCCGATATTTTCGGCATGGGTTCACATCCATTTCCGCAAGTCCCATATTTTGGACCATGGCAAGCAACGGGCGTGTTACTTGGTCAAGGAATTATTGCCTTGGGGTTTTTGATGATGATTCCGTTTCATAGAAAATAAATTTTCACTAATTCCCTACTCGTCCAATCAAAATTTAAGTTTTGAGTTAATATATGACCTATGGTCAAAGTAATCATTCTCGGCTCGTCAAATGCGGTGCCAACCCTAGCAGGGGAAAATACTCATATGCTACTTGTTGGGCAAGAGAGAATGTTATTGATAGATTGTGTCAGTAATCCAATTGTGCGCTTGGAAAAAGCAGGGATAGATTTTAATAACTTGACTGACATTATTGTCACTCATTTTCACCCTGACCATGCTTCTGGTATTCCGCTTCTCTTAATGGATATGTGGCTGATGGGTAGGCAAGCCCCATTAAAAATTTATGGCTTACATTACACCTTAGACCGTGTTGAAACGATGATGAATTTATATAATTGGTCTGAATGGCCCCATTTTTTTCCAGTTGTTTTTTATCGTTTGCCAAGTGACGAAATGACACCCGTCTTAAACTGCCAAGATTTTATTGTTCATTCTTCACCTGTTCATCACATGATTCCAAACATCGGATTAAGAATTAAATTTCCACGCAACCAAAAAGTGATGGCATATTCGTGTGATACTGAGCCATGTAATGAAGTGGTACGCCTTAGCAATGATGTGGATGTATTGATACATGAGGCAACAGGAGAATCGCCAGGGCATTCTTCTGCAAAGCAGGCAGGTGAAATTGCACAGAAAGCTGGCGCAAAAAAAATGTATCTTATCCACTACCCAACTGGCAGGTTTGAAAGAAGCGATTTAGTTCAAGAGGCAAAATCTGTTTTTCAGGGCGAAGTTGAATTAGCAAAAGATTTTATGGAGATTATTTTTTAAAAACAAATTGCTTCGCTTACATTTGTGAGCGAAGCAATTGTAAATAGTTTATTACTGTCCTGTTGTATTTGGCAACGGCAAAATAAATTGATTACCACTTGGCACAAAAATTGTCGTTACACCAGGTGCCAGATTCAAAACATATTGATATTGCACCAATTCAGGCGTAATAGATTGGGCAATCAAACGATTTGCTTCGGCTTCGGCTTGGGCTTCAATCAAGCGAGCATCTGCCGCGCCTTGTGCCGCAATCACTGCCGCATCTGCTTGCCCTTGTGCAACCTGACGGGCTTGCTCGGCTTCTTGTCTTCTTTGTTCAACCACAAATTCAGCTTGTTGGGCTTGTTGCTCTGCAATTTGTTTTTGTTCTACCGCCGCGGCGTATTCATCACTAAAACGAATGTTACGAAGCACAAAATCTCTTAATATCAAATTGTTTTCTAGGAAAACCTGCTCAAGTTGTTCGGTAATTAAGGCTTGCATTTCAGCGCGTTTGGTGCTGACAATTTCTTCTACACCATATTGTGAAGCCACATCACGAATGACACCACGCGCTTGTGGACGCACCAACCCATCTTCATAATTAAAACGCCAAGTGCGGTACAAATCTACTGCTTGGAGTTGGTCAATCGCATAAATCACCGAAGCGTCAATATACACTTGCTGACCATCTTTAGTACGCACCTGAATTGAGTCATCGGTTGTACCTGCTATTTCATCTGCTGAGGAAGACATCGTATATGTCTGATTCAAAATCGAATATCGTTCTACCCGTTCAGCAAATGGCACAATCCAATGCAAGCCAGCAGGCAATGGTTCAGGGCGAATACCCTGCCCGCCCAACACCGTTACAACAATCGCAAGCTCATCGGGTTCAATAAAAACTAAGCCAGCACCGACAGTTGTAAGCAAAATTGCCAATACCAATAAAATGATAGCGGCAGTCCCTAATCCTTTGGATGGCTGGTTACGACTGGTGCGAATAAACATCGCGGCAATCACACCAATTAAACCAATCCATGCAAAGGACGCAACACCTTGTAGCAAACTTGAAATATTCATGGTTCCTCCGAAAATTTAATAAACCGTCCCGCAGGTTTTTGAATTCATAAAATTATATAAACCAACCTGCGGGACATTTGGAATTATAACCTGCTTGCTATTGCTCACGAAGCATGTTAACATTTTTCCGATGAAAACTAGACAAGGCAAAATAGCAGAAATTTTATTAGATGGTTCGTTGCGGATTGAATGCTCAGCAGATTTGATACCATCACCCGGGCAATATCTTCATGCTCACAAACCTGCCTCTGACTCGCCTCTGCCTGTTTCACTTTTCAGCATGGAATCAACCCCCAGCGGATTCCGCTCCGCGCCACCTGCGCCATTAGATTGGAAACCGGGCGATTTGATTAACCTTCGCGGTCCCATCGGAAATGGATTTCACATCCCCAATTCTGCAAAAAAAATTGCACTAATAGCATTGGATGAATCCATTGCCCGTTTATACGGATTAATTTCATCCTCACTCAAACAAAATAGGGAAGTAGTGTTAGTTTGTAATTCAGCCCCACAAGATTTACCAGAAGCCGTGGAAGTGCAACCATTACAGGCATTATCTGATGTTTTGAAATGGGCAGACTATACAGCGTTTGATGTTCCTAGAGAAGTGCGTCGCACACCGAATAATGAAACAAATCTAAATTTAGCAAGTGCGACGCACCCATTAGGCTTGAATCAATTGAAAGAAATGTTGAAGGAGCAGAATCAATTATCCCCGAAACTCGAAGCGCAGATTTTAATCCACACCTCTATGCCCTGCGGTGGAATCGCAGAATGTGGTGTGTGTGCATTAACTTTAAGTCACGAATGGAAAATGATTTGTAAAGAAGGTCCAGTTTTTAACTTTGATATCATTGCGAGGACGTAGCCCGAAGCAATCTCCCAGAATTTTGAGATTGCTTCGCCGCGAAGAGCAAGAACGCGGCTCGCAATGACATAATATTTTTTAATACCAAATCCTAAACGAAGTTGTTGTTATCCCGCTTAAAGAATTCAAAGAACAATTTACATCTACATAAATTAAACTGCCGTAAGGTTGATTTTCAAATTGCAAAGAAATAATTCCAATGCCTGTTGTGTTCGTTGCAATAATGGTTGAGTCGTTCACGCCATTGGGCCAATGCACAACGGCTGTGCAATTTGCATTCGCAACAGGTGCGCCATTTTGGTCTTGCACAATCACAAAAAATAATTGATTATCACTTGCAAGCGTAACGGCTTTCCATGCAAAGGCACGCACCTGCAAAGATGTGACAATAATAGGCGCATTATCAAGCGGGCTAGCAGGCGCAAGCAAAGCAGGGTCTTCGCCAAGTCTATCAAAATAAATTCTGCCTAAATCTGAAACTGCAACACGTTGACCTTCCAACATCCACGGTTGCCATTCAAGGCGCGCTTTTTCAAAATATTGCACTAATTTATTTTCGTGATATTCAAACCCAGAAATCGGATAACCAAATTGTGTTACGCCACCGTATTGGTCAAAAAATTCAAGAAATGCAAAACAAACCGAAAACCCAGTTTCTACATAAAGTCTGCAAGCAAAAGGATTTTCTACATTCAACGCCCCAGCCGATATGTATGTTTGACGCCCAAGCAATGTCAATTGCACACGCTGACCCGCTGGCATTTCAGCAACATATTCAAAACGGGCGCGTTGAAAATATTGCACAGTTTTGCCATCTTTGCTTACAAATTGCTCAGTAATTGGATAACCGTATAAAAAAGTGGCGTTCGGGTTGCTTTCGTAAAAAATTAAAAATTCACCCGAAACATTATGCCCCGTTTCATTAAAATATCTCGTGCTTGAAGTTTGTGCGCGGGCAATTCCCCAACTTGAAACAAGCAAGGCAAAAACAAAAAGCAGTGATGCAAATTTCTTCAACATAGTTGCCGTTTTTATTATACGCCCAAAATAAACCCGCTACATTACAAACTCTTTTCTTAAGTCTAAGTAGGGACAGAGCGAGTCATTTATAACTTTGGTATTCAATCATCTCGCTGTGTCCCTACCAATAATAATGCCTCCACAATTTTTTCGGATGCGTGACCATCTCCATACGGATTCGCCGCCTTCGACATTTTCTGATATTCAGCCACATCATCCAGTAGACGTTTCGCTTCTTCCTTAATTCGGCTTGTTTCTGTTCCTACCAACTTAACCGTCCCCGCCTCAACACCCTCTGGGCGTTCAGTCACTTCTCTCAAAACCAAAGTCGGAACACCAAATGCCGGTGCTTCCTCTTGAATTCCGCCTGAGTCGGTCAAAATCAAAGTAGCGTGTTTCATCAAATGCACCAGCGGAAGATAATCCAAAGGTGGCAATAAAGTAATGTTTTCCACATTTTTTAATAATCTATTGACTGGCTCTTGCACATTCGGATTTAAGTGAACAGGATACACAATTTGCACATCTTTTTCTTTGGATAATTCTAGTAAGGCTTTGCAAATATTTTCCATACCTGCGCCAAAATTTTCACGTCTGTGAGCGGTGACTAAGATTAGTTTGCTAGTTGCTAGTTTGTTAGTTAAGTCGGCAATTTCTTTTGGCTCTTCTTGTTTGCTGACAAACTGCAATGCGTCAATGACCGTATTGCCTGTTACTTTAATAATATTTTGGTCAACGCCTTCTTTCAGTAAATTATTTTTTGACCATTCTGTGGGTGCGAAATGTAAATCTGCGACTGCGCCAGCAATGCGGCGATTAATCTCTTCGGGAAATGGTTGCCATTTATCGTGCGTTCGCAAACCCGCTTCTACATGTCCAAACTTAATTTTGTGATAGTAACAAAGCAAAGAAGTAATAGCGACTGTGGTGGTGTCACCTTGTGCTAAAACCCAATCAGGTTTGAAATCTGTAAGGACAGGTTCTAAATTTGTAAAAATTGAAGCACTTAACTGTGAAAGTGACTGATTTTCACGCATCAAATCCAAATCATAATCAGGTGTGATGTTAAACAAATCTAAAACTTGGTCTAGCATTTGTCTGTGTTGTGCAGTCACACACACGCGCGATTCAATCCTTGCTGTTTCTTTGAGCAGTTTTACAACGGGTGCCATCTTCACGGCTTCGGGTCTAGTGCCAAAAACGGATAAAATTTTCATCGTTAGCATGTAGCGATTGGCTGTTAGCAATTAGACCAATCTCTAATCTCCAGTCTCAAATCTCAAAATTACCAATTACTTTCCTACACCTAATCTTACTACCTCAAACCCAGCAGTTTGCCATTCATCCGCTTTCCAAGCATTGACAGTATCCACAATAATTTTTGCTTTTGTTTTCTTAGCGATTTCTTTAGGATTAAGTTTTACAAATTCAGTATGCCTTACTAAAAGCAAAATTGCATCAGCATCTTTGATAGCATCTTCAAATGAACTTGCCATATTAATTGCGTCAAGTTTTGCATCAGGCTTGAAAGGCTCCCATGCGAAAACATTTGCGCCAGCATTTTGCAATAAATGCACAACTTCATTGGCAGGGCTTTCGCGCAAATCATCAACATCGGGTTTATAGGCTAAACCTAAAGCGGCGATGTTTTTGTTTTTCAAATCACCTAGCGCAGATTTTACTTTTTCAACCACAAAACTTGGCTGAGCATCATTCACTTGGCGAGAATGATAAATTAACGGAGTTAATTCAGGTGCGGCTTCAACGAAAAACCATGGGTCAACGCTAATACAATGCCCACCTACACCAGGTCCTGGCGATAATATTTTCACACGCGGATGCAAACTTGCTAATGAAATCGCTTCCCATACATCTACGCCGAATTTATCTGCCAAACGAGAAAACTCATTGGCAATCGCAATGTTGACATCACGATATGTATTTTCCATCAACTTGACCATTTCAGCGGTGGTTGCATCGGTTTGTAAAATTTTTCCTTTTACGAAGGTTGAATATAAATCTTCACCTGCTTGGGCTGATTCTTTTGTCACGCCACCAATCACGCGCGCATTTTCAATTAACTCTTTCATAATTTGTCCGGGTAGCACGCGTTCTGGCGAATAGCATAAATAAAAATCAGAACCAGCCTGCAAGCTAGATTTCTGCAAAATGGGGTCAATCAGGTCAACCGTAGTGCGAGGCGGTGAAGTCGACTCTAAAATCACAAGATTCCCTTTTTTCAAAAAGGGCACAATGGATTCCGCGGCAGAAGTCACAGCGCGCATATCTGCAAGTTTATATTCAATGCCGTTGTACGTGCCAATTTCATTTTCTTTGAACGGCGTGGGAACAGCGATGATGAATACATCTGCCTCTTCAACTGTTGTGCTGGCTCTAAATTTTTTTGATTGTATCGCTTCGCTTAATGCTTCGGGTAAATCTGGTTCGTGGATGTGAACATTGCCTTCGCTTAGAGTTTTGACAATGCTTTCATTAATATCTACACCTAAAACTTCCATGCCATGTTTTGCAAATGTAGTAGCAGTCGGCAAGCCGATATATCCTAACCCGATAACGCAAATTTTTTTGAAATTCACTGAAACTCCTAAAATTAATTTTCACTATTATACAACGCGCAACCGTTTCTTAACTGAATCGTATAAAAAAGTAAAAAGTTGTATAATCAGAAGGAGAAACGATGGATTTTTTACTGGACCCGAATGTTGCTTATGTATTTTTGGTAGCAGGTGTAGTGCTTGCTTTTTTCTCTGCATCTACTCCGGGCACTGGTGTGGGGGAAGTGGTGGCGTTGTTTTGTCTCGTCCTAGCAGGATATGCCACTTATAACCTTTCCATTAATTGGTGGGCGTTAGCAAGTTTGGTACTTGGTGTTATTCCATTTATATTTGCAGTGCGTAACCCAAAACAGTGGATGTTGTATCTTGGAATTTGTATTGTATTCCTAGTGATTGGGTCTGTATTTTTATTTCCCGCTACGGAAGGTTTGATTTCCGTCAACCCACTCTTGGCTTTCTTTGTTTCTGTCATCATGTCAGTCATATTGTGGTATGTGTTGCGCAAATTTATTGAAATTACCGCTAGCCGCCCAACCCATGATTTAGATGGTTTAATTGGAGAAATTGGAACAACCACTTCGACAGTTTATAAAGAAGGTTCGGTGCACGTTCATGGAGAAGATTGGTCGGCACGTAGTGATGTGAAAATTCCTTCGGGTAGTCAAGTTCGTGTGGTCAGCCGTGAAGGGTTTGTATTAATCGTAGAAAAAGAAAAATCTTGATAATTAAAAAAGGAGAGAACAATGTTTGAAGCATTAGGTGGTAGTTTGATTTGTGTTGTTGGCGCATTTCTCATCATTGGTTTGATTGTCGTTTTCAATATGATTCGAATCGTGCCAGAATATCAGCGTTTGGTAGTGTTGCGCTTAGGGCGTGTAATGGGGAAACCGCAAGGACCAGGTTTGGTCTTACTAATCCCCGGTGTAGATAGACCCATCCGCGTAGATTTGCGTGAACAAGTGCGTGAAGTTCCACAACAAACTTCTATTACAAAAGATAACGCACCCATTTCAATTGACTTTTTATGGTACTTCAAAGTGGTTGAACCAAGTCAATCCGTTTTGCAAGTGACCAACTTTGAAGCCGCCGCCGCTGGTATTGCCGCCACAACCTTACGCGCTGTTATCGGCGGTATTCCATTGGATGATGTACTTTCACAACGTGAACACATCAACAGTATGCTGCGCACTCGTTTGGATGAAGTCACTGAACGTTGGGGTGTGAAAGTTACCAATGTTGAAATTCGTGAAATCGTTCCGCCACGCGATGTGCAAGAAGCCATGAACCGACAAATGTCTGCTGAACGTATTCGCCGTGCAGTGGTAACCGAATCAACGGGTACACGCGAAGCCGCAATCAACGTAGCAGAAGGTGAAAAGCAATCTAACATCTTACGCGCTGAAGGTCAAAAACAATCCGCGATATTACAAGCAGAAGGTGAAAAGTCTGCCCAACTTTTGCGTGCTGAAGGTTTTGCAAAAGCACTCGACCAAATTTTTGGTGCCGCAAAGAATGTTGACCAAAAGACCATGACGCTTCAATATTTTGAAACCTTGAAATCTATTGGTATGAGTCCATCTACCAAATATATTTTCCCGATGGAATTTACCAGTATGTTAGATAACTTCGTCAACAAAAGTTCAAAAGGTTAGACCATCATTCATTTATCGAATAAAATAAAGCCTCTCGCAAGAGAGGCTTTATTTATGGAAATTGCCAAAGCAACAATTTTAGATTTAAACGCGCTTCGTAAATTAGAAAAAGAAAGTTTTGCCAAAGATGCTTGGCCCCTTTTTGATTTAATTGCAGTGCTAACATTCCCAAATGTGATTCGAATCAAAGCAGTCGAAGAAAATCAAATGATTGGATTTATTGCAGGAGACCCGCGTCATAACGACGGGTGGGGCTGGGTGGCTACGATTGCAGTTGACCCTCGCTTTCGGCTTCGTGGAGTCGGGCGGGCATTGCTCCATGCTTGCGAAAAAGAACTTGGCGTTCCGCGTGTCAAATTAACCGTTCGTTCATCCAATCAAGGGGCGATTACGATGTATGAAAAAGAAGGCTACCAAACTATTGATATTTGGCAAAATTATTACAATGACGGCGAATCTGCAATGGTGATGGAGAAAACTTTATGACAGAATCCAAAGGACGTTTACAAGAGTTTGAAGCCTTGCGCGGATTATCTATTGTTTTGTTATTGGCTTTGCATAGTGAAGTCTTTGACCCGGGTATTTTTGGAGAAGGAACAGGTCCATTAGCAGGTTTGGTCGCATCATTTTTACTCGGCTCTTTTTTCTTTTTAGCAGGGTACTTCACAGAGTTTTCAATTCAGAAAAACACAAGTTTATTTTCATTTATAAAGTCAAAAGTGATTCGGATTTTCCCCCCGTATTGGGTTGCTCTGCTCTTATTTGTTTATGGAATTGGATATAGCCTAAAGCGTTTTGACTTTGCAATTTATGCTCTTAACTTGCAAGCAATATTTTCTCCTGTCTTTATCAAACCATTGCTTACGCTTTGGTACATCAGTATGTTGGTTGTGTTTTATATTGTTTTTTGTATTATTTTATTCAGCCTAAAATCAAATCGCGGCGTGTGGATTGCTTCCATTCTTTTTTTTGTAGTTGCGTATGGATTGAATTTCAGCATTGGTTTATTTGACCCTCGTTTCTTTCAATACTATTTTATATTTTTAATCGGCGTATATTTTTGCCGTTTTAGTAATATACGAGAAAAAATACTATCATTGAACATCGTTTATAAGATTCTGTTGGCAATCATCACTGCGATATTCATGTGGTTGGTAGAAGGCTACCCGCTTACAAACTTCCTTTATATTTTCATTGCAGATGTCTTTATATTAAGTTGGATTTGGTTATGGTTAGGGATATTTCGAGCAAAGATTGGAAATTGGAAAATTTGGGCATTTCTTTCTACCGCTTCATTTTTTGCATATTTGTATCATCGCCCGCTTTGGCATTTTTTGAATAAGGCACTTAACCTAGAAACGGGGATGGAAAAAGTTTTTTTCAATCTCACGGCTGGCGCAATTCTTGCCTTAATCATTGGATATTATCTCCAACGTGGATATGACAAGTTGCTAAGCGTGTTTCGGTTAAAATGATTGTATTAAATATGTAATTATAGATTTGCTATCATCGGGTTTATAATCAGCCAATATGCTTGACGCGCTCTCGCCGCCCATTTGGGTACATACAAAACAATCTTTGCATAAAATGATAGAAGACATTGCCGCCCAGCCGCGTGTGGCAGTGGATACAGAATCGAATAGTTTACACGCCTTTCGTGAACAAGTTTGTTTATTACAATTTTCAACACCGAAAGCAGATTATTTGGTAGACCCATTGGCTTTGATAGATATGAGCCTGCTTGCTCCAATTTTTTCAACCCCACATATTGAAAAAATTTTCCACGCTTCGGAATATGATTTGATTTGTTTACGCCGCGATTTTGGTTTTTCATTTGCCAATATTTTTGACACGATGCAAGCCGCGCGTGTGTTAGGATATACAGCAGTAGGTTTAGACAAATTACTTGCTGATAAATTCGGTATTCAAATAGATAAAAAACATCAAAAAGCGAATTGGGCGGCAAGACCATTACCAAAAGAACAAATTCAATATGCAATGTTGGATACACACTATTTGGCAGACTTGCGCGATGCACTTGAAAAAGATTTGATTGAGAAAGAACGCCTCGGTTTTGCTTTAGAAGATTTCAAAAGACTTTGTAGTGAAGAAACCAAAGCCCGGGTGAATGGAGAGTCTTGGGAACGCTTCTCTGGTAGAAAAGATTTATCTTTGCGAGAGTTGACGATAATTTCACAACTTTGTAAATGGCGAGATAAAGAAGCCGAACGATTAAATCGCCCGCCATATAAAGTGGTGATGGATGATGTTTTTATTGCTTTAGCCAAAAGCCCACCGGAGAAAAAGGTAGATTTATCTGCCGCGGGCTTGAGTGAAAAACAAATTCGTTTATGGGGCGAGGTAATTTTAGGGGCAGTGAAGCGTGGGGCAACGAGTCCGTTGGTGCAACGGAAACAGGCTGAACACAAGCAAGATGCGGTTCTTCGTCGCTTAGAGAAATTAAAAGCGTGGAGAAAAAATCTTGGTTTGGAATTGAAAGTTGAATCAGATATTGTTTTGCCAAAACCATATTTAGCATTGTTATCTGAAAATCCGCCAAAAAGTTTAGAAGATTTAAGTTTATTGATGAAAGACAGTCCAGCGCGGTTTGAAAAGTTTGGTTTACAAATTTTAAGAGCCTTAGGAGTAAAACATGCGAATTAATTTTCATGGTGCGGCACATACGGTGACGGGAAGCCAACATTTGTTGGAAGTCAATGGAAAAAAATTATTATTAGATTGTGGAATGTATCAAGGCAAGCGCAGTGAAAGTTATGAACGCAATTTGCATTTTCGTTACAACCCACGTGAAGTTGATGCTGTGATTCTTTCACACGCGCATATTGACCATTCGGGAAATTTACCTAATTTAGTGAAGCAAGGTTTTGAAGGTCCAATTTTTGCAACGCGCGCAACAGTTGATTTAGCAAGTTTGATGATTGCTGATTCAGCACATATTCAAGAATCAGATGCGGAGTTTGTCAATAAAAAACGTGCACAACGTGGTGAAGAACCGATTGAACCTTTATATACAAAAGAAGATGCAGAGGAGGCTATCGCTTCATTTCAAGGTGTGGATTTTGATTCTGAATTTCAGCCTATCTCTGGCGTGACAGCTCGTCTTTTTGTGGCAGGTCATATTTTAGGCGCGGCAGGTGTTTCACTTCAAATTGAAGAGAACGGAAAAAAGACTCACTTCATTTTTTCTGGTGATATTGGACGATACAACATTCCATTATTGAAAGACCCTGTTTTACCTGAACAAGCCGACTATTTAATTATGGAATCAACATACGGGGATAAAAAGCATAATAACCCCGAACTTGCTTTTATTGAATTTCGTGATGTAGTTAAGAAAACCATTGAACGTGGCGGAAAAGTGATTGTGCCTGCTTTCGCCGTAGGGCGCACTCAAGAATTAGTATATGACTTAAATCGCATGATGACGAATGGAGATGTAAAGCGTGTACCTGTGTATGTAGATAGTCCTCTGGCTGTCAATGCGACTGATGTTTTTAAGCGTCACCCAGAATGTTTTGATGAAGAGACTCGTAAATTTGTTGAAGAAGCACGTCACCCTGCCTTAGATTTCAAGATGCTAACTTACATTCGCTCTGTAGATGAATCAAAAGCATTAAACGAACGCACCGACCCAATGGTGATTATCTCCGCTTCGGGTATGGCTGAAAACGGGCGCATTTTGCATCACATCAAAAACAATATTGAAAATCCGCAAAATACAATTTGTATCGTCTCATGGCAAGCACCGGATACGTTAGGTCGCCGCCTCGCAGACCGTGAACCGGAAGTCCGCATTTATGGCGAAACCTACAAACGCAATTGTGAAATCGCAACGATTGGTGGTTTGTCTGGTCATGCAGGGCAAGATTTGTTGGTGCAATATGCAACCAACATGAAGAAATCTCTTAAACAAGTTTTTCTAGTGCATGGCGAAGAAAAACAAGCCAGAACTTTGAAAGATTTGTTGAAGGAACAAAAGTTGGATAAAGTGCATTACCCTGATATGCATGAGAGTGTAGAACTATAAATTTATAAACACGAAGGACACAACGGACACAAAGGGGATGATGAAAAAATATTAAGTTTTTTCCTTAGTGACCTTTGTGTCCGTTGTGTTTAATTTTCAGTTATAATCTCGCACGCAATATTGGAGAGGTGCCAGAGTGGTTGAATGGGGCAGTCTCGAAAACTGTTGTGGCTCTTACGGGTCACCGAGGGTTCGAATCCCTCCCTCTCCGCCACAAATAAAACGTCCCGCAGGTTTGAGTAAATCAACATGATGCATTCAAACAACCTGCGGGACGGTTCATAAAGATATTTCTATCTATAACTCAGGAGTTAACAATGAAGACAAAATATTTTTTGATTAGTCTGATAATTTTATTTTTGATAACTGCTTGCGGAGGTGCAACTCAACCCCCAGCACCGACATTAACCTCCGCGCCTCCAACATTGACCATTGAGCCTGTTACTCCAACCCCAACTTTTACTTTAACCCCAGCCTTTACTGCCACACCTACACTTCCTCCAGTTCCAAATACACAAGCCGAATGTAAGAAAAGCCCCATTGCATTTAGTAATGTTGGTTTCGGATTTCCCACATCACCCTACATGTTGCCCACTACTGGTAATGTGAAAACTATTGCTTTGTTTGCAGATTTTGAAGACGTACCTGCCTCTCAAACTCCCGAAGAAGTATTTTCAATCATTTCACCCAATGCAGAAAAATTTTATAACGATATTTCTTATGGCAAAATGAATTATGTCCTAGAGCCATATTTCACTTGGGTTAGGTTAGCGAATCCATCTTCATTTTATTCTCAAGCCATTCGAAGTAGTGAAGGTCATAGAGACTTTATTCAAGAGGCAGTTACTTTAGCAGATGCCAATGTAGATTTCTCAACGGCTGATTCTGTTGTAGTAATCATTCCACCGGAAGCAACCAATGTTGGTTATGGACCAGCGTTTCAAGGACTTGATTATTTATCCTATACTGCTGATGGAAAAAACTTTTCAGTAGGCGTTACCTCAGGTGCTGATTTAACCTATTGGGGATATTTATGGCTCAACCATGAAAAAGGTCATAACATGGGTTTACCCGATTTATATTTATATGGTTCAAGTAATGCGTTACGTCTTGTCGGCGATTTTAGTTTAATGGGTAACATTGGCGGTTTTGCCCCTGAATATTTTGCTTATGAACGCTGGCAATTGGGTTGGATAGATGATGCCCAAATTTTTTGTCAGGTAGATGGCGAACAAACAATTACATTAACTGCCATTGAAACTATCGGTGGCACAAAAGCAGTCATGATTCCTTTGGGTTCATCCAGAGTCGTCGTTGTAGAATCAAGAAAAAAATTAGGCTATGATACGAATCTTCCCAAAGAAGGAGCATTGGTATATTTGGTAGATACAGCCATTGCATCAGGTGAAGGCACATTAGTTGTTAAATCTAATAGTACCGACCTTGCACAAGCACCACTCGCAGTTGGTGAGTCAATTACAGTATCAGGTGTGACGATTACAGTTATAGAATCAAATAGTGAAACGGATACAGTGCAGGTGATTGTGAATCCATAATTACTAGACCTGACAGGTTTTTCAAAAAAGGACATTAATTCATGCCAACTTCTTACAGTATCACAGAATCTTTTGGTGAAAACTTGGCGATTATTTTGTCCGATAAAATTTTAGATGTATATCCAAAATTCGATAAGAAGAATTTTACAAAAACTATTAAGAAGAAATGTGTTGGCAAAACTTATACCCAAAGAGTAGAACTACTGGCGGATGAATTAAAAAATTTTCTTCCACAAGATTATAAAAAGGCAATTGAAATCTTGTCACAAATTCTTGGAGCAGAAAATGAAAACGAAACAGGCATGTTTACTAATTTTTATTGGTTATTGCCCGTAGGGAAATTTGTAGAAAAATATGGATTGGATGATTTTGATATTTCTATCAAAGCCATCTCCGAAATTACAAAGCGAAACACAGGCGAGTATGCCATTCGTCCGTACATCAGAAAATATCCTAAACAAAGTTTGGCAGCGATGAAAAAATGGGCTGGCTCAAAAAATTTTCATTTACGGAGATTGGCGAGTGAAGGGCTTCGTCCTAAATTGCCGTGGGCTTCAAAGTTAGATACGTTTATTGAAAATCCAAAACCTGTCTTTGAAATTTTAGAAATGCTCAAAGAAGATGAAATCAAGTTTGTACAAAAGTCGGTGGCAAATCACGTTAGAGATTATTTGAAGGTCAATCAACAAGCGGCGGCTAAGATTCTGAAGCGTTGGTCAAAATCAAAAAATGAAAACACAAAGTGGATTATCAAACATGCCACGAGAAAATAAAACCTGTCAGGTCTTTTATTAGTGGTAAGATTCATGCAATGAAACTAAACCTCGCGCTTGCACAAATCAATACCAAACTGGGAGATGTGGAGGCGAATTTAGCCAAGCATCTTGATTACATCAAACAGGCGAAATCTGAAAAAACGGATTTGTTGGTTTTTCCAGAACTTTCGCTGACTGGATATGTGTTGCAAGATTTGGTGGCGTCTGCGGCACACAAGCCAGTGGACGATGACCCGATTTTCAAACATTTGCTCAACGCTTCAAAAGATGTAGATTTAGTGGTTGGCTTTGTGGATGAAGATTCGCGTCATCGTTTTTTTATTGCTTCGGCGTATCTTTCGGGCGGCAAAACAATTCATGTGCATCATAAAGTTTATTTGCCAACCTATGGTTTATTTGATGAAGGTCGCTTCTTTGCGTGGGGCGATAGAGTTCGTGCATTTGATACGCGCTTCGGTCGAGTTGGTTTATTGATTTGTGAAGATTTCTGGCACGCATCGCCTCCTTACTTGCTGTGGCTGGATGGTGCTGACATTATGCTTTTTTCTTCCGCCTCACCTGGTCGCGGATTAAATGATAAAGAAAAATTAGAATCGGCTCGTTGGGTAGAACGAGTCAACAAAGCCTATGCCAGTATGTTTACATCTTTTGTTGCTCATGCGAATCGAGTCGGTTATGAAGATGGTTTACATTTTTGGGGCGGAGCCACAGTCTTTGACCCAAATGGTGAAGAAATTGCACACGGACCCTATAATGAAGAAGCAATCACATATTCACAATTAGATTTGAATCAACTTCGCCGCACAAGAGCAAGATTACCTTTGTTGCGTGATGAAAGAACGAATTTAGTTATGTCTGAAATGCAAAGGATTTTACAAAAATAGAGTTCTTGCAAAAACTTTCTTAGCCACAGAGACCGCAGAGAAAATGAGTTTTAAGAGATTTTTCTCAAAGGTCTCTGTGCGCTCTGTGGCTGATTGTAGGTTTTTATGCAAGAGATTTAATAAAAACTTTGTATAATGTAGATATGAATTCCACAACTCCACCTGCTAGGCTTGTCCCACCCATTAATCAACGAGACCGCATTCCCCAAGCGGCGATTGATGATGTGGTGGCGCAAATTGCCGAAAAATTTAAGCCAATCAAAATTATTTTATTTGGTTCGTATGCCTATGGAACACCCACCCAAGTCAGTGACGTGGATTTGTTGGTGGTGATGGAAACTGACTTAAGAGAAGTTCAACAAGACATTAAAATTCTTCAAACGATTAAGTATCAATTTGCTTTAGACGTTTTGGTTAAAACGCCCAAATCTCTGCAAGAAAGAATTTCGCTAGGCGATAATTTTTTGAAAGAGATTCTGCAAAAGGGAAAGGTATTATATGAACAAAGCCCTACTTGAATGGATAAGATCAAATCGGGAATGTTGTTTATATTTCGCTCAAACCATCCACGAATAAAGCCACGAATACGCGAATGGGCACACCGTAATTCGTTTATTCGTGTGAATTCGTGGACGGTACACCATCACAATCATCAACTTTGTGTTGTATTTACGAACAAAATTAGGCATCCATGATTGACACAAACCTCACCATCAACACCGACCTTGCTCATCAAATCTTGACTGGCTTCCTCAAAACGGAAGTTACTCGTACAGGCTTATCTCGCGCAGTTATTGGTTTATCAGGTGGGATTGATTCTGCATTGTCTTGTGTATTAGCAGTGGAAGCATTAGGTAAAGATAATGTGTTAGCAGTGCGAATGCCATACAAAGCATCTAGCAAAGATTCGCTTGACCATGCTCAATTATTGATTGACCAACTCGGCATTCAAAGCAAAACGATTGAAATTACAGATATGGTCGAACCGTTGTTCAAAATTGATTCTGAAATGTCAAACATGCGTAAAGGAAACATCATGGCGCGTGAACGCATGATTGTTTTGTACGATCAAAGCGAAGTCTTCAAGGGCTTAGTGATTGGCACAAGTAACAAAACAGAAATTTTATTGGGATACAGCACCATGTATGGTGACTCTGCTAGTGCCATGAATCCGATTGGTGATTTATACAAAACACAAGTTCGTCAACTTTCGTGTGCAATGAATATTCCATCACCTATTGTGGATAAAGCCCCATCTGCTGATTTGTGGTTAGGTCAAACCGATGAAAAAGAATTAGGTTTTACTTACGAAGATGTAGATAAACTTTTATATTTATTAATTGACCAACGATATAGTCCGCAAGAAGTGATTGAAGCAGGTTTTGATGAAAAATTTGTACACGGTGTTATGAATCGCGTTCGACGTTATCAATATAAAAGAATGCAACCGCCCATTGCAAAAGTCAGTAATAGAACCATCGGCTATGACTTTTTGTATCTACGAGATTGGGGAACTTAAAAATAAAACGTCCCGCAGGTTTAATGGAAAGACATTATTGATTTATCAAACCTGCGGGACGGTTCACGATAAAAATAAATTTGCTGAAACAGAATCAACTGTCAGTTAAGAAAGAAGCGAATATTTTTTCATGTTACGCATCCCACCATCACTCAAACACAAAAAATTTTTCTACCTCTGGCTTGGTCAACTCATTTCAATCACAGGCACCCAAATGCAAATTTGGGCTTTATTTTGGCACATCAGCGAACTTGATAAAAATCCAATTGCGCTCGGCGGCATTGGGCTTGCAAGAATTATCCCAATTATTATTTTTTCTTTGATTGGTGGCGCACTTGCAGATTCAGTGGATAGACGCAAAGTGATGTTTGTGACTCAATCATTCGCCGCGCTTCTGGCACTGACCTTAGGCTTGTTGACTCAATTTGGGCAAATTACTATCTGGTACATTTATCTGATTACTGCACTGCAAGCAGTGGCGGTTGCATTTGACGGACCTTCGCGCCAAGCATTAACTCCCAACCTTGTACCCAAAGAAGATTTACCCAACGCATTTAGTATGACGTTTACTTCTTTTCAAATTGGTTCTGTGTTGGGACCTGCATTAACAGGCTTTGTGATTGCATTTGCGGGGCAAGAAGCAGTTTATTATTTCAATGCGATTTCATTTTGTGCTGTTTTATTTGCTTTATTTATGATTGGCGATGTGCCACAAAGTTTTGCAGAAAAGACAACAGGCATTAGCATCGAAGCCATTAAAGAGGGAATTCAATTTATTTTGAGCAAGCCCATTATTTTATCTTCCATGTTGTTAGATTTTGTCGCGACATTTTTCGCATCCGCAAGTACGTTAATGCCATTGATTGCAAAAGATGTTTTACAAGTGGGTGTGGTGGAATATGGTTATCTTTCTGCGGCGCCAGCAGTGGGGGCGGTGATTGTGGCGTTAATCATGTCTCAAATTAAACAGATTCGCAAGCAAGGATTAATTTTCTTAACGTGCGTTATTGTTTTTGGAATCGCGACCATTGTATTTGGAATTACATCATCATTCATCATCGCGTGGATTGCGATTGCTACCACAGGCGCGGCAGATGGAGTCAGCACCATTATTCGCAATACCATTCGGCAATTACAAACGCCTGACCATATTCGTGGACGAATGACAAGTGTGAATCAAATTTTCTTTATGGGCGGACCTCAACTTGGTGAAGTGGAAGCAGGGGTTGTGGCACAATTTTTTGGCGCTGCATTTGCTGTAGTCACAGGTGGTATTGGCTGTATTCTCGGTACAGGTTTGATTATTTGGAAATGGCCCCAATTACTCAAATACAATGGCGATGAACCGATTGAAGCAGGGGAAACTTCTACACCATCTGCTGGTGCTTCGATGATGGTGAATCGCGCCAGAAAACCTTGATGAGTGAAATTTATTCAGGCTCAATTGAAAAATGTAATGGATACCCTTCTAGCCTTGCCGCAAAATGTGCTTTGTTGACTCGATTCTCTGCTTCACTTTTAGGCAGCGTTTGCACATAGGCATTGCCTTTGATATGAGCCGTCATCATAATATCTGTGGCTTTATCAATGGCAAGGAAAAAGATGTTGGTTAACACATGCACTACAAAATTCATGGTTGTGACATTATCGTTGTGAATGATAACGCGATACAACGATTCGAGCTCTGTTTCAGTTGTTTCTATGATTTCGATTTCAGGGGTAATTTGATTCATTTTATTAAACACAAAGGACACGAAGTACACGAAGGGAAGTTATAAGATACAAGATACAAGATACGAGATACGAGTTATGTTTTACGCATTACGCATTTCTTTCCTCTTTCACAAATTACCTAACTTACTAATTTCATCATCACTTAACACAATTTCCGCCGCCTCAAAATTTTCTTTGATATGTACTGGATTAAACGACATGGGAATCGTAATCACACATGGATGTGAAATGACCCAAGCCAGTGCAATTTGAAAAATGGTGGCGTTGTGTGTTTTGGCAATGGATTCAATAATTTTATTGGAATTCAAATTTCCTTGATTGACAGGCTCGTAAGCAGTTAAGAAAATATGATTTGTTTGGCAATATTCTAAAACGCCATTCTTAACATAAGACCTATCTGCAAGGCTAAAGGGAACTTGATTGGTGAGTATTGGTGTTTCAGAAAGTTGTTGAGATTGTTGTAACAATCTCACACTAAAATTGCTCACGCCAATATGTTTAATTTTTCCATCGCGCACTAATTTATTTAATGCTTGAAAGGTGTCTTGGTATTGATTACCCGCTTGGGGCCAATGGATTAAATATAAATCAATATAATCCATGTTGAGGTGTTTTAACGAACCTTCGCAAGCACGAAGCACATCATCATATCTTAAGTGACTCGGAATCACTTTGGATGTAATAAAAACTTCTTCGCGTTTTTTTCCAGACTCACGCACTGCCTGCCCCAGCAATTCTTCAGAATGTCCATTGGCATACATTTCAGCAGTATCAAAATGAGTGTAGCCAATATCTAGAGCATAGCGTAATGCCGCAAGCGATTTTTCATCAACAGACTTATTCGGCGTAGAGTTGCCACCAATTTTCCAGGTGCCAAATCCAATTTTTGGGAGAGTTACATTTGAGAGGGTTTCGTATTTCATAATCTATATTTTAACGCAAGTTCATCAGCCACAGAGCGCACAGAGTTTTTTGAGAAAAATCTCTTAAACTCATTTTTCTCTGTGAACTCTGTGGCTAAGAAAAAATCCTCCACAAACGTCCTTCTCACCTGCACAATTTCTGCACAATTGAAAAGTATCTTTGGGGAAAATATTTAGGAGAAATACTATGAATGCAATTCAAAACTTTTGGAAAAATAAAACTTTACGAAACGTGAGCATACTTATTTTGGTGGTCATTATTTTGCTTACATTGCCGCGTTTATTTGCGCCTGCTCGTGCTAACGAATCTACAACCAATGCGCCAGCGGAAGTCATTTCACTTGAAGTGATAGAAACCATCGAAGCCTCTGGTTCGTTGCAAGCACAACCGTTTGCAAAATTAACTTGGAAAACAAGTGGTGTGGTTGAAACAATCAATGTGGAAGTTGGAGATTTTGTGAAGGCTGGTGATATCCTTTTGACTCTGCAACCTGAAAGTACATCTGCCTCGATTGTTTCGGCTCAAGCGGACCTGATAACTGCTCAAGAAAATTTGGAAGATGTACTATCTTCGGGTACAGGTGTGGCACAAGCCGCAATTGACTTGAAAGAAGCACAAGAAGATTATGACAAAGCAGTTAATTATCTCAAGTATTTACAAACAGATAAAAATGTTCCACAAACTTTATATTCTGCTGAATTAGTGCAAACCCGCAACGGTTGGGAATATAAATATGAAGCCCAAAATTTTAAGGGACCTGCTCCTGAAGAATGGATTTTAGATGCAGAAAATGATTTAGCCTTGAAAAAAGGTTTGTTAGACGATGCTCAACGTGAATATGACCGTTTGTTAGCAGGTGAAGAATCAAATGAAGTGTCCGCGGCGCGAGCAAAAGTAGATGCGGCACAAACCACTGTCAATTCGTTATACATTATTGCGCCATTTGATGGTCAAGTTTTATCTATTGATAATCGTGTGGGAGATTCCGTCAGTGCAAATGAGTTGTCTGTTAATCTTGCGAATTTGAATCAGTTGTATGTGGAAACGCAAGTGGATGAATCAGATATTGCCAATGTCAAAATCGGCAACCAAGCAGAAATCACGTTAGATGCGTTGTCGAATGTCGCATTCACAGGTCAAGTAACAGCAATCAATCCTGTTGGCGAATCGGTATCGGGATTAATCAAATATACAGTGCGTGTTGATTTGGATACAGTGGATGAAGAAATTTTCTTGCCATTGGGTGCAACTGCGAATGTGACGATTCAAATCACAGAAGCAACTACGACTTTGGCTGTGCCGATTACAACGATTCATAATGACGCACAAGGCGAGTATGTGTTGGTGATTGAAAGTGGTAGCGCGAATAAAAGAGTTGACATTGTAAGTGGCGCGATTGTTGATGATTATGTGGTGGTGAGTGGTGATTTGCAAACTGGTGACGTGTTGAAAATTAATGATGGCACAAGTTTTGAAGCACCGAATCCATTTGGAGGTGGCGAATGATTCAAACTGAAAATTTAACCAAAGTGTATCAGATGGGTGATACCGAAGTGCGTGCATTGAATGGTGCGAGTTTCAAAATTGAAAAAGGTGAGATGCTTTCGATTATGGGACCATCGGGTTCAGGCAAAAGTACGTTGATGTCTATCATCGGATGTTTGGATGTGCCATCAAGTGGAAGTTATATGTTGGATGGCGTGTCGGTTGAAAACATGAATGAAACAAAGTTAGCCGAAATTCGCGGCAGAAAAATTGGTTTTGTGTTTCAACAATTTAATTTGTTGGCGCGTACCAGTGCATTAGAAAATGTGATGTTGCCATTAACGTATGCGGGTGTTGCTGGAAAAGAAAGACATGAGCGTGCCTTCAAAGCGTTAGAAAGAGTTGCTTTAGCAGACCGTACTCATCATGCGCCCAATGAATTATCAGGTGGTCAGCAACAACGTGTTGCGATTGCCAGAGCCTTAGTGAATGAACCTGCCATTTTATTAGCCGATGAACCCACTGGTGCATTGGACAGTAAAACAGGCGTTGAGATTATGGATTTGTTTCAACGCTTACATGAAGAGCAAGGTCAAACTGTGATTTTGGTAACACATGATTCGCATGTAGCAAAACATACCAAACGAATTATCAAAATTTCGGATGGGAAGATTGTTTCAGATGAAGTGAATAAAAAAGCACTCAAAGCAGGTGCGAAGCGTGAAGAGGAATAAATGCAGTTAAACACAAAGGACACGAAGGTCACTAAGGTTTTATATGTCATTCTGAGCCGCGCTCTTGCTCTTTGCGGCGAAGAATCTCTACGATTATCTTAGAGACCCTTCGCTATCGCCCAGGGTGACACCTTAACTTTGTGTCCTTCGTGTTTAATGGTTTTAAGAATTGGAGAATTACTATGTTATTTTCAGAAAATTTCAAAATTGCTATTCGAGCATTACGCGCCAACAAAATGCGTTCAATATTAACCATGTTGGGCATCGTCATTGGTGTTGCAACCGTTGTTGCTTTATTATCTATTGGTAAAGGGGCAACGGCTAGTATCACGAGTCAGATACAAAGTTCGGGCTCAAATTTGTTGACTGTATCGCCTGGCAGACAGCAAACAGGTCCACAAACTGGCGGCTCACAATCACAAAGTTATTTATATTATGAAGATTATCAATTACTAGAACGGACATTGACCAAAAATATAGATGCACTCGCGCCAAGTTATCAAACTTCCCATTTGGTGAGTTATGGCAGTGAAAGTTTTAATGTCAATGTCAGCGGTATTACGAATGATTATCAAAAAACAAATTCGTATGATGTTGCCGATGGAAGATTTATTTCGGATGGGGATAACAAGTCACAAGCATTGGTAGCAGTGCTTGGTTCAGAAACCGCACAAGATTTATTTAGCGGATTAAACCCTGTTGGTAAAATCATTTCAATCAATGGAGTCAAGTTTGAAGTCATTGGTGTGTTGGAAGAAAAAGGCTCATCTGGTTTTGGCTCTGCTGATGATGCAGTCTTTATTCCACTTGAAACGGGTTATAACAAATTATTTGGTTCAACAGCAACGTATAACGACAAAAAAACTGTCAACAGTATTTCTGTTTCTGTCACCAATGCGGATGATATGGATACGGTCAAAGCTCAAATTGAATTTTTATTACGTCGTTCTCACAACTTAGCCGCTACTGATGAACTAGATTTCAATGTCTTGAGTCAAACCGATTTGTTAACTACATTAACTTCTGTTACCCAAATCTTAACAACTTTTCTCGGTGCTATCGCAGGGATTTCATTGTTAGTAGGTGGCATTGGGATTATGAACATCATGCTGGTTTCTGTCACTGAAAGAACCAAAGAGATTGGTTTAAGAAAAGCAGTGGGTGCCACCAAGAATCAAATTTTGACTCAGTTCTTAATTGAAACGGTCACCTTGAGTGTCATTGGCGGGCTGATAGGGATTTTGCTTGGTGTAGGCATTGCAGGCTTATTTTCTGCAACAGGATTAATTTCATCGGTTATTACTTATGATTCAATTTTGCTAGCGTTCTTCTTTGCATTAGCCATTGGTGTATTCTTCGGTTTGTATCCCGCCTTTCGTGCGGCGAATCTACACCCGATGGTAGCGTTGAGGTACGAATAAAAATGCTCACCACGAAGGGTCACAAAGGTACACAAAGGAAAAAATTAAAAACCTTTGTGACTCCTTCGTGACACTTTGTGGTAAAAAAGGTTTTATGCCCAAAAAAATTCTCCTCGTTGATGATGAAACCGAAATTCTCGAAATCTGCCGAGATTATCTCAAAGCGGCAGGCTATGATGTGGTCACTGCCAAAGATGGAATGCAAGCATTAACCTTTGCAAAACGAGAAAAGCCAGATTTAATCGTCACCGATTTAATGATGCCCGAAATGGATGGTGTTGATTTAACTCGCACCATTCGCAAAGAAAGCAATGTACCAATCATCATGTTAACTGCGCGAGTGGAAGAGACTGATAAATTAATTGGTCTCGAAATTGGGGCAGATGATTACATCACTAAACCATTTAGTCCGCGTGAATTGGTGGCACGAGTCAAAGTTGTGTTACGAAGAGCCACTGGTGATGCAAATGCAGAAATTATCCGCGTAGAAAATGTTTCACTAGACAGAACCAATTACAAAGTCCAAATCAAGAAGCGTGAAATTTCTTTAACACCGACCGAGTTTGAAATCATGGCAACCTTGATGAGTCAACCTGGTCGAATTTTTTCTCGCAATCAATTATTAAATTCAGTGCATGGTGTTGCATTTGAAAGTTACGAACGCGCCATTGATTCGCACATCCGCAACTTGCGTCGCAAACTTGAACCTGATGAATTAATTATCACGGTGCATGGCGTAGGTTATAAATTCGAGAGTTAAGATGCAAACATCTATTCGTGAAATTCGTTTTCGTTTATTTGCTTTATTGCTACGCGCTTTTGCATTGGTTTTGTTTTTGTCGTTTATTTTTTTCATTGGTGTTACAGGATATTTTTTAACTGCATCATCCACACCGATTCCATTTCCGTTTGTGACTGCGCTGGAAGGATATTATGCCGCCAACGAAAATTGGAATGGTGTTGAAAAAATTGTTGATGCCGATGAAGGCTTTGATGCTGTCAATCCAATTTTATTAGATGAAGAACAACGCATCATACTTGACCGTCGTCCTGATTCTGTTTCGACAGTTGGTACTCGCTACGAAATCTCGTCTGATGATGTTGTGATTGAATTAAAAAATAATAAGGAAACCATTGGGTATTTAATTTTTACATCGCTTGACATCACAGCCCGACTCGGCATTGCGCGTGCCGTTTTGTTTCCAATTGGAATCATCTCATTTATTTTGGCATTATTTTTAGTAGTGGTTGCAACATTGCTTGTGCGAAGATTCGTAAACCCATTAGCCGATGTGATTTATGCCGCCCGTGCCGTTGCCGATGGAAATTTGAACACACGCATCGAAACACAAGGTCCGCAAGATTTACGAAGTTTGTCTGAAAGTTTTAATGAGATGGCTTCGTCGCTTGAAAAAAATGATAAAGAACGCCGTGAAATGTTGGCAGATGTGGCTCACGAATTAAGAACACCACTCTCCGTCATTCGCGGACGACTCGAAGGAATCATTGATGGCGTGTATGCCGAGAATAGTCCACAAGTTTCAACGGCATTGGAGCAGACTTATATTTTGGAAAGACTAATTGACGATTTACGTTTATTGACATTGGCTGAAACTCGTCAATTGCAATTTGATAAACGAAATGTAGATGTTGGTCAATTAATCGAATCAACTATTGAAATGTTTTCAGCGGAATCGCAAGAAAAAAATATTTCATTATCTTTTACAGAAAAGAACGGAAATTTAACTGCCGAACTTGATTCACAACGTATTGAACAAGTGTTAAGCAATTTAATAGGCAATGCACTTCGCTATGTCAATGAAAATGGTAAGGTGTGGGTGACTGCAAGTGAAATAAATAATGGCATACAAATTACAGTCAATGATAATGGTGCGGGAATCCCCGAAGAAGATTTACCTTTTATCTTCGACCGTTTTTGGCGAAAAGAAAAATCCCGCTCACGCATATCAGGTGGAACGGGATTAGGGCTAGCCATTGCAAAACAGTTAATCGAAGCACAAGGCGGAAGCATTGAAGCAAAAAATTTGGATGAAGGTGGTTTGCAGATAATAATTTTGTTAAACACAAAGGTTTAAGATTGTAGGTCACGCTTGTAGCGTGACGAGTTTGTTGAACAATAAACTTTATCTGTAAAAATCTAAAAAACATTTTTGACGCAGATAAACGCTGGTGGACGCTGATTCAAAAAGAAAATCTGCACGCTTCGCGGTCTGCGTTTATCAGCGTCCCATAATTTAGAGACCAATAAATTATGTTGTCAGGCTACAAGCCTGACCTACACTAATTTCCTAACCGATTAATCCCATCAAACGCGGCGGTTTTATAACATTCTGCCAAGGTAGGGTAATTAAAGACAGTATTGATAAAATATTCCACCTTGCCTTTTAACGCCATGACTGCCTGGCCAATATGAATCAACTCACTAGCACCTTCGCCAATGATATGCACACCAAGGATTTCATGTGTTTCTAAGTGGAAAATAATTTTCAGCAAACCAGTTTGGTCGCCGATGATTTGTCCGCGTGCGATTTCACGATATTGAGCTTTGCCCACTTCATATGGAATGCCTGCTTCGGTCAATTCTTCTTCATTTTTTCCAACCGTTGAAATTTCAGGAATCGTATAAATGCCATAAGGGAATAATTCAGGCGCATTTTGAGTTTGGATTCCAAAGGCGTGGCAGGTCGCCAAACGACCTTGCTCCATAGATGTAGAAGCAAGTGATGGAAAGCCAATCACATCACCAACGGCATAAATGTTTGGCGCCGTCGTTTGAAAATTATCATTCACTTTCAATAATCCGCGTTCGCTTACTTCTAAGTTCACTGCTTGAATATTTAATGAATGTGTTGCACCTGTGCGTCCGATACTATAAAGTGCCATCTCAGTTGTAATTTGTTTTCCACTTGCTAAAGTAATTCTTACTTTTTCGCCATTGTTTTCATCTGTGATTGGTTCAATGGCTTTCACTTCTTCACCAAGCCGCATAATGGCGCGTTGTTGATTCAAATGATAAGTCAGTGAATCAATAATTTCTTCATCCACAAACGGAAGCAAACGGCGGCGTTTATCAATCAAGGTCACACGCACGCCGAGCGCGGCATAAATGCAAGCATATTCCAAGCCAATTACGCCAGCACCTACCACTGCTAACGAACGCGGTAAATGATTCAATTTAAGAATATCATCACTGATGACGATTCGTTTTCCATCAAATGGGATGCTTTCATCTTTCGTCGCAATCGTCCCTGTGGCAATCACAATCGCATTTGCTGTTACATCACGCCAACCTTGTTGGTCAACATGTTTTAAGCGCACTGTATGTGCATCAATAAAAGAGGCTTCGGCTGAAATTAATTCCACGCGATTGCGTTGCAGTTGATGACGCACAATATCCAATTCATGTTGAATGACATGGTCTGTACGATATAACAAATCACTCATGGTGATATTTTGTTTAACAGTATATGACTCACCATATAAACTATGCTCACGATACCCAGAAAGATGAAGAACCGCTTCTCTCAAGGTTTTACTTGGGATGGTGCCCGTGTTAATGCAGACTCCGCCCAAGATTGTTTTTCGTTCAATCACTGCCACACGCTTGTTTAACTTTGCGGCTTGAATCGCCGCACGTTGCCCTGCTGGTCCAGAACCGATGACGAGCATGTCATAATCATATTCAGCCATAAGAGACCTCCAAAATATTTGTCATTGCGAGGAGGGCAATTGCTCTTCCCGACGAAGCAATCTCATGATTATGTTGGAGATTGCTTCACCACATAAAACAAGAGTGTGGTTCGCAATGACGATATTATAGCATTTGAAAAACCCGCCTCATACGAGACGGGTTAACATTTGGTTACAACTTCGGCTTACGTTTCCCAGTCTACGCCCGCTTCGGTAGATTCATGCTCTACATCGGTTAGCAATTTTTCTGCGTCTGTTAATTGTTCAGTATCACCAATCAAACCGATGCGGTCATTTGCTTCAAACACAGTTTGTGACTTTGGATTTGCTATCAATTTATTGTTTCTTACAATTGCAACGACAGACGCTCCAGTGCGAGCGCGAATATTTCCTTCGGCTAATGTTTGCCCCACTAAGGCATTGCCAGAAACAAGTCGAACCCAGGTAACTTCTAAATGTCCGCCGGCATGTATCAATTCATGTAAGAGGCGGTGTTCTTCCTCCGAATTAATTTGCATGTCGTAATGGTCATGCCTTACTGCATCGGTATATCGAATAATCTCTTGAACTGGATAACCAAGTTTCATTAATGTATGCCGCACAATTTCTAAGCCACCTTCGAGTTCGGGGTGAATGACATCTTGCGCTCCCAAATCTGAAAGATGCGTAATGCCTTCTTCTGTAGCGGCGCGAGCAATGATGGGAAGTTCGGGCGCAATCTGGCGTGCCGCCGCAACCATTAATCCATTGGCATCTTCATCGGGTCCAGTTAGAACGAGTGCACGCGCACTTTCTAAATAAGCATGATTCAACACTTCTGAATTCGAAGCATCACCATATAGATTTGGAACTTCGCGTCGACTTAATTCTTCAATTCGTTCTGCATCGGAATCAATCACTAAACTTGAAACTTTCATTTCATTTAATAAGTTGATGATGTGTCTGCCAACACGTCCGTAACCAACAATGACCACATGGTCTTTGAGCGTTTCTTCGATTACGGGTTGAGTTGGTCCATGCCTATCTAACAAACGCCATAGGGCTGGGATTTTTCGCAAGAATTTTTCACTTGGGTTAATCAAACGAAACATGAGCGGATTGATTGTGATGGACAATAATGCACCTGCTAATATCAATGAATATTGTTCTTGATTTAATAATCCAAGCCCAATACCCGCTTGACCAAGAATAAATGAAAACTCACCGATTTGACTCAAGCCAGAAGCGACGACTAAAGCAGTTCGCCCTTGCCAAGGGAATATCATGCCAAGCAAAAGTGTGCCGATATATTTTCCAACAACGATTAGTAGAGTTAATATCAAAACATACCCGATGTTGTTGAAAAGATAAATTGGATTCACTAACATTCCAATCGAGACAAAAAATAAAACAGTAAAGGCTTCACGGAATGGAAATACATCTGCCCCTACTTGATGGCTTAATGGTGAATCACTCACAACAACGCCTGCCACAAAAGCCCCTAATGCAAATGAAACTCCGAACCATTCTGATGCGCCAAGCGCAGTGCCTAATGTGATTGCTAGAATCGCTAAAATAAATAACTCACGCGAACGAGTATGAGCAATGCGGAGCAAAATCCATGGAATGACTCTTCTACCTACAAACCAAATCAACACAATAAAAGCACTGGCTTTGAATAGTGTGAATGCCAGTCCGCCCCAATCAAATTGACCTGATGTATTTGCTAAGGTTGGCATGAGAACTAAAATTAAAACGGTGGCAATATCTTCCAGAACCAGCCAACCGACAGCGGCTTGACCATGCGGTGTATTTAACAAGCCATTATCTATCAAGCCTCTTAGCAAAACAACAGTACTCGCAATGGAAATGGCTAACCCCAACACAATGCCTGAAGCGGGTGACCATCCCCATAATTGACTGAGCCAGTAGGCTAATATGGTTGTTAATAGCATTTGCCCGAGTGCGCCGGGAATTGCCACTGAACGCACTTTCCACAAATCATTCAATGAAAAATGTAAACCAACACCAAACATTAAGAAAATCACACCCAACTCAGCCAATTGTGTAATCGTATCTGTATCGCCAATAAAACCTGGTGTGAATGGACCAATCGCAATCCCCGCAAATAAATATCCAACAATGGTGGGTAAACCGATTCTGCGTGCAATTACCCCGCCAATGAATGCCACCACTAACGCAACAACAATATTAATTAACAATGTAATTTCGTGCATACTTACCTCCTCATCTCTAAAGTTAATCGCTCAATTCAATTTTTTCTATTTTACACAAGAAATCTTTACATCAGACAGAAACAGAAAATCTAATAAAGGTTTTATAAACACAACTTGGCTGAAATATGAAAAAATAAGAAATGGTACAATTTCATTTATGAAATTCAAAAAAATATTTTTTATTTTCTCTGCAATGATGTTAACTGCTTGTTCAGCTTCTCAACCCTCACCACGTTCTGATAAACCCAACATCATTATCATCCTTACCGATGACCAACCCTATCACACCATTGAACACATGCCCACAGTGCAAAGTGAATTAGTTGATAAAGGTATTACTTTCACAAATGCGTATGCTACTACACCATTGTGTTGTCCGAGCCGTGCCAGCATTTTAACGGGGCAATATGTTTTTCATCATGGAGTGCAAACCAATCGTCAGCCAAATGGAGGCGCAACAGTATTTGATGATTCATCCACGTTGCCAATCTGGTTGCAATCAGCAGGATATCAAACTGCCTTGATGGGAAAATATCTAAACGATTATGATGCCTTGCCTGAAGGATATATTCCGCCTGGCTGGGATGAATGGGATGTTTTTTATCAAAGAGATATAAATCGAGATTTTTATTTTTCATATAGCCTGAATGAAAATGGAAAAATAAAACAATATAATGAAGATGAGTATAGCACTGATGTGCTTCGTGATAAAGCCGTAGATTTTATTCAAGCCAATAGTCATCAACCTTTTTTCTTGTTGTTAAGTTTATATAATCCGCATCAACCTTATCTGTTTGCGGAACGCCATCGAGATTTATTTAAAACTTATAACGAAACATTTAGCCCTTATCAGCCACCAAATTATTTTGAAGAAGATATTTCTGATAAGCCGCAATGGCTAAATTCATTTGAACCGCAAGAAAAAGATTATGTAGAAAAAGTATATCAACGCATGTTGCGTTCATTGATGAGCGCAGATGATGCCGTTGCCAGCATTGTTGAAACACTTGAAGATGAAAATATTCGTCAGAATACTATTGTTATTTTTATGTCCGATAATGGATTTGCGTTGGGTGACCATCGTTTGATTGGAAAAGCCTGCCCGTATGATATTTGTTTGCATATTCCATTTGTAATTTCTTATCCTGATAAAATTTCCGCCTCACGCATTGACCCAAACTTGGTTCTCACCATTGACCTTGCACCTACCTTGATGCAACTTGCTGGCATAACTGCACCATCAACAATAGACGGTCAAAGTTTTGCTTCACTGCTTACCAACCCCAACGAAGCTTGGCGTGATGGCTTCTTAATTGAACAATATGAGGATGACGGCGAAGAACACAGTATGACATCTCTCGTACCTGCTTATGTAGGTTTTCGTACAAAAGAATGGAAATATATTGAGTATGAAACAGGCGAGAGAGAATTGTATAATCTGATTAATGACCCGTTTGAAATGAATAATTTAGCAATGCTTAAGGAATATGAACAAATTATGAATCAACTTGCCAAGCGAATCCATGAGGTTCGCCCCTAATGAAATCCACTCGAGCTAAAGTTCTCATTACAGTCATCATCATAAGCCTGACTTATTTTTTTGCGTTTGTACCGATTAATAACCAAGGTGCAAGAGATTATTATATGCTTTCAGTTTTTGAACCCGATGAATTTGCGCAATATGCTCATGTCATTCGCATGACCAACCAGCCTGCAAACTCAATCTCACAATCGTTTTATCGTCTTTTTGCTTATCAACATTATTTCTATGGTTATCCTTTTTATCTATATTCGGCTATTACAGTTGTTTTCCCTCTAAAACTTTTAGGAATAGATAGCACAACAAATATTATACTTATGCTACGGCAAATGGTAAGTGTGTTTCCAATGTTGTTAGCATTAGGATGGCTTACATTTTTACAAACAAAATTTCAAACATATTGGCGTTCCGTATTGTTATTTGTTTTCTTAATCACAATTCCTATAGTTATTATTAATGATGCATGGTGGCATCCAGAAAGTCTCGTGTTCCTATTTATCGTATCGGTTTTTTATTTTTTACAAAAGGACAACTTGTCTTTTGGGAAGAATTTTTACTTCGCCGCAATTGCTTGCGGTTTGGCTATTGCCACAAAATTGATTGGGCTGTTTTTCTTTCTGACTATTCCACTTTATATCATGCTTGGGTTTTATAAAGGAAACTTAAGATTTAATAAAGCAATTCAATGTGCAGTAGGTTTTGTTGCCACAATGGCACTCGCTTTTGTGTTGAGCAGTCCATTTTTATTTTATAAATCTGAACGAGAAGCCGCATTTAGAATTCAAAACCGCCAAGCCGAAGCTATGTCTGATGGATTTGTGTTAAGTTATTCCAAAGGACCCGCCCCATGGATGCCTCTGATAACTAGATTATATGCTCAGCCATTATTTTTATTGGTTGCTGGGCTAGCTTTGTATTACGGAGTTATAAACAAAGAAAAGCAATTACTAAATTCAATGATTGCTTCATGGGCTATTCCATTTGCGATTTATTTACTGTTTTTTATCTCTGTAAAACCTAAACATTTTTTCATGCCGATTTTGTTGCCTGTGTTTTCTACACTGCCATATTTATGGGACCAAATTAAGCCTCAAGAAATTAAATTATCAAAACAAACTCTGGCTCGCTGGGTATTGATGTTTGGGGTAGCAGGCATTGTTATCAACCAGTTTTCTTACAATATTAATTACCTATATAGTTTTTACTCACACGAGCTACATAAAGAAGAAAATAACCAAGCCCTTGTCTTTTTTAATCAGTTAGATGAGGAATATCTTTCAAAGATTGTTCTCAATCGCCAGTTGATTATTTATCGAGATGTTGCTGTATATATTGCAGATGAATCTCGCTGGGAGGTTAATCATCGTTGGGGTATTACTGATTATGAATATATTGAGAATCTAAACCCTGACTTGATTGTTTTTTGGAAGCAAAGGATATATGATTACACCAGTGAAGAAGCACAAAGTCGCGCACTTGAGCCTGGAGAATTTTCAGAAGCAGTTCGTTTTTATAAGGATGGCTTAGAGAATTCGATAGACGGTTACATATTGCTATATGAAGATGAGTTTGGTATGGCTTATTTGACTGTAGATTTGTATAAAGAATTTTTTGAATAACCTTGGAGAAGTGAATGAATACCCCCGTTATTGTAGATGCAATCCGCACGCCGATTGGTGCATTAGGAGGTGTACTTTCTTCTGTCCGACCTGACGATATGGCGGCGCATGTTATCAAGGCAATTGTTGAAAAAAATAAAATTGACCCCAAATTAATCGAAGAAGTTTTTTTAGGCTGTGCAAATCAAGCAGGCGAAGATAATCGTGATGTTGCTAGAATGGCTGTTTTATTAGCAGGCTTACCTGTTGAAGTGGGTGGCGTGACTGTCAATCGTTTATGTGCTTCGGGATTGAATGCAATCAACATGGCGGCGCGGGCTATCAAAGCAGGTGAAGGCGAGATCTATATCGCGGGCGGAGTCGAAAGTATGAGTCGCGCACCCTATTCACTTCCAAAAGCAGAGGCGGGTTTTTCATTTGGAAATTTAACTGCGTATGACACAGCACTTGGTTGGCGATATCCGAATCCAAAAATGAAAGAAATGTATGGAACAGATTCAATGGGGGAGACTGCTGAAAATATTGCGGCAGAACGTCCACATATTACGCGCGAAATGCAAGATGAATTTTCTGTGCGAAGTCATCAACTAGCGATTAAGGCAATTGATTCTGGCAGATTCAAACAAGAGATTATTCCAGTTTCTATTCCACAAAAAAAAGGCGATGCAAAAATTGTTGATACGGATGAACGCCCACGCCAAGATACAAGCATGGAATCATTATCGAAACTCAAGCCTGCGTTTGCAAAAGAAAATGGAACTGTAACGGCTGGCAATTCGTCTGGATTAAATGATGGAGCCGCGGCTGTGTTGATGATGAGTGAGACAAAAGCCAAAGAATTGAATCTCAAACCTTTAGCACGCCTCGTGACTTCCGCCTCAGCAGGTGTGCCCCCGCGCGTCATGGGATATGGTCCCATCCCCGCCACGCGCAAAGCATTATCTCGTGCTGGATTAAATATAAAAGATATTGGATTAATTGAAATCAATGAAGCCTTTGCTGTACAAGCATTATCTGTGATTGAAGATTTAGAATTGAACCCTGATATTGTGAATGTAAACGGTGGCGCAATTGCAATCGGACATCCACTTGGTTGTTCAGGTGCAAGATTGGTTACAACATTAGTTCACGAAATGAAAAATCGTGGAAATGTAAAATATGGCGTTGCGACTCTTTGTGTGGGTGTGGGGCAAGGCGAAGCAACGGTGCTGGAGTTTGTGGGGAGATGAGTTATGAGATACGAGATACAAGATACGAGTTACCAATTACTCATTACTCATTACTCATTACTCATTACGAATTATTAAGGAGTCATTATGAAAAAAATTTATTCTTTTATCACTTTCTACTTTCTACTTTCTATATTAATCATTTCATGCGCGCCGACTGCAACGACAGAATCAATTCAAACCGAAGAATCTGCTCAGGTTGCGCTGGCAAGCCCAACGGCGGAAGAAGCGTTGGCATCTCCACAAGCATTGACGACAACTGAATCAACGGCACTGCCAAGCGAAGCATCTGCCCCGTTGATTGATGCGCCCGACATCATCAATATTGAAATGATAGATGAACGCAATGGTTGGGGCGTGACAGAAGAAGAAATTGTGCGTACCGATGATGGTGGCGTAACTTGGTATAACGTGACACCGCCTGATTTAACAGAAACGGGTTATTCTGTTTTCACATTTTTCTTAGATGAAAATAACGCATGGCTTCAAATTGCTGATAACAATAATTATCCGTTTGGTGGATTTTTATATCGCACAAATGATGGTGGATTAACTTGGCAAAATTTTGAAACGCCATTTAGTGCAGGTGATATAGAATTTATTGATGAAGATAACGGATGGATTCTTGCGGACTTAGGCGTGGGTGCAGGTTCGATGGCTGTCTCTGTTTTTCAAACGAACAATGGTGGTGCAACATGGAATCGTGTTTACACCAATGACCCAAATCTTGAAGGCGCCAGTGATACATTGCCGTTAGGTGGCATTAAAGTTTTATTGGTTCCGCTTGATATGCAAACCGCATGGATTGGTGGCGTAATATATGCAAATGGAAATGTATATTTATTCCGCACGAATGATGGTGGCGAAACATGGCAAACAATCGCAAATATTGAATTACCGCAAGAAGCGCAAGAGAGTCAACTCGGTGTTGAAAAACTTCAATTCATTTCACAAACACAAGGCGTGTTGGTGTTGCGCATGAGTTCAACTAGTCAAGAAACTTTAATTTTTTCAACAAACGATGGCGGTGACACATGGCAAGCATTCGACGAAAGTATTCCCGAAGCGGGCTTGCTCGAAATTCCATCAGCCAATGAAGTGGTGTTGTATTCCAGCGACCAGTTTTACATCACGAACGATGCGGGTGTTACATTCAATATTGTTAATCCAAACATTTCGTTTGGCGATTCTTTAACCGATATGAGTTTTGCAAATGCGCAAGTAGGTTGGGTTATTACAACGGGTTCAACGAATCGAAGAGTTTTATATAAAACAGAAGATGGAGCGCAGACGTGGTTTCCAATCATCCCTTAAGATTTTTATTGATATTGATTCTTGCAACTCTCGCTTGCGGATTCCCAACCGCTTCAACACCAGAGATTCCTGTTCCACCAGCGGATACAGTTTCTCCGCCCACAGCAGTTCCATCAGCATTGACGCTTGAGCAAATTAACAATGTGCAATATCCATTGCTCGTTCCAAATGATGGGCGTGTGGTGCAAATGACAAATGGCGTATATCAAAGCGGAACAGATACATTATCTGCTGATTATGCTTATGTTGCAGTGTCTCAATTTTTTGCATTGGGTGATGTGACAGGCGATGGCGCAGGTGATGCGGCTGTCATGTTCTTAGAAAATTATGGTGGTACAGGTCAATTTGGCGTGTTAGCAGTTTATGCCAATGTTTCAGGTGAGCCTGTATTTTTAGATTCGCTCTTAATTGATGACCGCCCTATGCCGAATAGCATTTTATTAATCAATGGCGAAATATTTTTAGATGTAATCGTACATGGCTTTGAGGATGGTGGTTGTTGCCCAACTTTACAAACCACGCAAACCTATGCTTTAGTGAAAAATCAATTGCGTTTGGTGAATTACACAACGGTTGCGCCAACTGGAGTCAAACGTGAAATTGTGGTTACATCTCCTGTTGATAATACAGAACAAACTCGTTCTTTCCAATTGACGGGTTCTGTCAGCATCGCCCCATTTGAAAATAATTTATCTTTCTTTGTGTATGATGAAGATGGCAATCAATACATGGCTGGACCGATTAACGTCACTGCACCAGATTTTGGCGCGCCCGGCACATTTGATACAACCATGGTTTTAGATACTCTATCTGCTGGAACTTATTACATAGAAATCCAAGACCAATCTGCCGCAGATGGCACGATTTTGGCTTTGGAAAGTGTTAAAGTTATTTTGAAATAAAAGGAGAATCTCATGCCAAACCTTGTCCGTGATTGGATGTCTTCCCCCGTGATTGTCGTGGATACAGATACAAGCGTCTCACATGCCATGACGTTAATGCGCCGCCGCAAAATTAACAGCCTTGTGGTAGATGTGAGCGAAAACAACCCTTCGTATGGGATTGTTACTACCACAGATATTCGTGACAAAATTGTAGCAGAAGGGCGTAACCCTGCCGAAACCACCGTGCGTGAAATCATGTCGGGACCCATTATTACCGGGCGCGCAGAGTGGACATTGATGGAATGTTCACAACTGATGCAAAAGCATAAATTTCATCATCTGCCCATTGCCGATGAAAATGGCACGTTAATTGGCATGATTTCTGCAACTGATATTTTTATGGCTGTGGAAGAGCAAGGCTGGGTAGAAGGGAAATAGGAAAGTTAATCGTCCCGCAGGTTTAATGAATTAATGAAATGTATTAATTCCAACCTGCGGGACGTTGAATGATTATGCTTTTACTGCCGCTTGCTTCATGTGACTCAACACGCCCACGAATCCATTAATCCGCTGTTGTGATACGGCTTCGTGCAATTTCATTGCCAAATAAAAATCAGCTGGCACTGAGAGTATTTCTTCCAATGTGCAACCATGTAGCCCGTAGAGAAGAATCGAAGCGAGTCCGCGCACAGTGGGGGATTCTTTGGGAATGTCAAAATAAAAAGTTATCTTATCGTTTGAATCTTTTTCAGCAATCAAAAAAACGGGAGTCATACATTCAGGCACTGGCTCCATTTTTTCTTTTTCGGTTTTGAAGCGTTCAGGCAAATCAGGAAATGATTCAGCGTATGCAATCAACGTCTCTATTTTTTCTTCGCGAGACATACTGGCGATGTCGTCAATCATTTCTTGAAGTTTATTTGGTAAAGACATAATTTCCTATACCGTCCCGCAGGTTTTTTTGTTATACCTAACCTATAAATGAAACCTGCGGGACGTTTGTATTATTTATTTCTCTATCGGTGCATCAACCAAATTACCCCACTCAGTCCACGAACCATCATAGTTCTTGACCTTTTCATAACCAAGCAAATACTTCAACACAAACCAAGTCAGTGATGAACGTTCGCCGATGCGGCAATATGCAATCACTTCACCATCAGGTTTGATATTTTTGCCTTCATATAAAGCACGCAATTCATCAGCAGATTTGAAAGTTGCATCGGCTTCGTTAACTGCTTGCGCCCACGGAATGCTCACTGCGGTTGGAATGTGTCCGCCGCGTGTGGCACCTTCTTGCGGATAATTCGGCATGTGAGTCAGTTCACCAGAATATTCTTTTGGAGAGCGGACGTCAACCAACGGTTGCTTGGATTCAATTTGCTTGAAGACGTCATCACGAAATGCACGAATGGATTTATCCGCTTCTTTTGCTTGATAGGTCGTCTTGGGATATGCAGGGACATCTTTTACAAAGGGACGCTTTTCTTGTTCCCATTTCAATCGTCCGCCATTCATAATCTTCACATTTTGATGTCCGTAATATTGGAATAACCATAACGCATAAGCCGCAAACCAATTGGATTTATCACCATAAAATACAACGGTTGTATCGTTTGTGATTCCTAAATTGGATGCAACTTCTTCAAATTTTTCTTTGGTGAGAAAATCGCGTCGTAAGGGATGTTGTAATGTGCTGAACCAATCCACTTGCACTGCACCTTCAATGTGACCCATGGCATATAACAATGGGTCTTCATCTGATTCAATAATGCGGATATCTGGATTTTTCAAATTTTGGGCAACCCATTCGGTATCTACTAAGTATTCAGGACGAGCGTAAGACATGATGTATTTTTCCTTTTTGTGTTTTTCTTGTGTCACCCTGAGCGGTTGGTCGAGTAGGACGAAGTCCGTATCGAGACCAAGCGAAGGGTCTCTACGATTATCTTGAGATTCTTCGCCACTAAGAGCAAGCGCGTGGCTCAGAATGACATAATTATTAATATAAAAAGCAGTCAACATAAAACAAAAGGATAGCGAATAATCCTGCGGATACAATTTTCACGCGGGAGCCGTTCCACTATCCTAAGTCGTTGACTGCTTCTTGGGGTGAGCGTCTTAGGCTGTGGTTACGAACCCCGCCATAGACACAAGCAATATAAATATTTTTTCATAAGGCTGGACGTATTTTACGGAAATAAAAGTTTTTGTCAAGATAAATATTCAAATAAAAATCCTCGCCACAGAGAACACAGAGACAAAAGAGTTTTTTATTTAATTTCTCTGAGAACTCTGTGCGCTCTGTGGCTATACTTGATGTAAAATTGACGTATGCCGAAACAAAAATATTACGTCGTTTGGAAGGGGCGTAAGACGGGCATCTTCACCACTTGGGCGGAATGTGAAAAACAAGTGAAGGGATTTGTTGGCGCGCAATATAAAGCCTTTGAAAAAGAATCAGAAGCTGAAGCCGCATATTTAGCAAAGTATGATGATTACAAAGGCAAAGCATCTACAAGTGGACGATGGAAAAATGCAAGTCATAAACCTAAACTACCCTCTATCTGTGTAGATTCTGCATACAATGGCAAAACAGGCAAACTCGAATATCGAGGCGTGAACACATCCACTGGCGAAGAAATTTTCAAAGCAGGTCCATATCCCGAAGGCACAAATAACATCGGAGAATTTTTAGCAATCGTACACGCGCTCACTTGGCAAGCCAAACATAATATGAACATCCCGATTTATTCTGATTCTGAAAATGCAATTGCATGGGTGAACACAGGCGAGTGCAAAACAAAATTAAAACATTCAGCCAAAACGGCAGTGTTATTTGCATTGATTAAGAGTGCCGAAAATTGGTTGGCAGAAAATGAATTGCCCGAAGATAAAATTTTGAAATGGGAGACAAAACTGTGGGGCGAAAACCCTGCTGATTTTGGGAGAAAATAAATGAACACATCAACTCGATATTATGATATTGACTGGCTTCGTGTGCTTGGCACAATCGGTGTTTTTCTTTTTCATGTTGCGCGTTTTTTTAACGATGAAGATTGGCATGTCAAGAATCTTGAATTAAGTTTTGGCGCAACAGTTTTTGTTAATATCTTCAATCAATTCATCATGCCGTTATTTTTTGTACTGTCTGCGTTTGCAATTTATTATGCTATTCAAAAACGCACAAACAAAGAATTTTTATCAGAACGTGTTAATCGTTTGCTCATCCCATTGATTTTCGGAATTCTATTTTTGATTCCGCCACAAGTTTATATTGAGCGCGTCACACACGGCGATTTTGTTGGAAACTTTTTTCAATTCATCCCTGAATATTTCAAAGGTTGGTATGCCTTCGGTGGTAACTTCGCATGGATGGGTTTGCATCTATGGTATTTGCTGATGTTATTTTTATTTTCGCTCATCATGCTTCCTGTTTTTCGTTTTATCAATAAAACAAATACAAAATCATTTGCAGATTTTTTTACAAAACCTTTTGCTATTTATTTGTTTTTTATTCCGATTGCAATTGTTGAAACACTCGTTAACTTTTCACCTGATACAGTTGGACGTCGTGACTTCGGCGGTTGGAGTCCATTAACATACTTGATGATTTTTCTGCTGAGTTATCTCTTGATGACTGACTCTCGCTATCGTGACTCAATTATCAAACTCCGCTTCTTTTCCTTGACCTTCGCTCTGGTTGCTTTAACCTTCGGCTTTTATCTTGTCCTCGCACATGACTTGTCCACGTACAGCGTCGAATTTTCCATCATCCGCGGATTTAATACTTGGTGCTGGCTTCTTGCCTTTGTCGGTTTAGCAGGTGTATATCTCAATTTCAATAACAACTTTTTGAAATATGCCAGTGAAGTCGCCCTGCCATTTTATATTTTGCATCAAACTGTGATTGTGATTCTTGGCTACTTCATTCGCGAGTGGGATTTAGCAGTTTTCCCCAAATATATTTTCCTTGCAAGCGTTTCATTTATAATCATAATGACCTTATATGAATTTTTTGTTAAACGATTTAAGATGACTCGTTTCTTATTTGGTATGAAAATCTAAAATTAATTGGAGAAAAATGAAAACAGCCTTATTGATTATTGACATCCAAAAAGATTATTTCCCCGGTGGTAAAAATCCACTTGTGAATCCGTTGGAAGCAGCGAAAAATGCTTACGGAATTTTGCAATGTTTCCGCGAACATAATGGGCATCACGTCCACATTCAACATATTGAAGAAGACCCAAACGCACCTTTCTTTGCAAAAGGTAGCGAAGGCTCAGATATTCATGATTCAGTTGCTCACTTTGAAGGCGAGCCGATTGTTTACAAAAATGAAGTCAATTCATTTCTCAATACCAATTTACTTGAATTATTAAAAAGTTGGGAAACAGAACGTGTTGTGATTACAGGCATGATGAGTCACATGTGTGTAGATGGCACTGCCCGCGCCGCGTATGATTTAGGATTCAAAGTTATTGTGGCAGAAGATGCATGTGCTACCAAAGATTTGAAATTTGGCGATACTGTAATCCCTGCGGATTATGTCCACAAATCGTTTATGGCGGCGCTTCGCGCTTATGGTGATGTGATGAAATCAAGCGAAGTAATTGCGTTATTAGCAGGTGAAAGACTTTAGACCTTTGACTTTAGACCTGTAATCTTCAAACATGGAAACCTTATGACAACCCTCGACCCCGAAAAACAAAAACAAGCAAAACAATATTCTCGTATCAAACGTAGATTATGGTTGGTAGATATTTCACTCAATGCCATCTATGCGCTTGCATGGTTATTCTTCGGCTGGAGCATTTCAGTGCGAGAATGGCTCACAACAATCACAACCAACGATTGGTTATTAGTTGCACTTTATATCACTGTCTTCGGTGGTATATTTGCAATTATCAATCTCCCACTTGGTTATTACAGCGGGTTTATTCTTCCGCATCGTTTTGGACAATCCAATCAATCTTTCAAAGATTGGGTCATTGACCAACTCAAAGGTCTCGCAATCGGCGCACCGCTTGGTTTACTTTTGCTTGAACTTTTATATCTCGCACTTCGCCTCACAGGTGATACATGGTGGTTATGGGCGGCAGGCGGTTTGCTTCTCTTCAATGTCATTCTTTCAAATCTCGCGCCCATCTTAATCATGCCGTTGTTCAATAAATATGTCCCACTGGGTGATGAACATAAAGAACTTGAAGAACGATTGTTGAATCTCGCAAAAAATGCGAACACAAAAGTAAAAGGTGTTTTCAAGTTTGATATGTCCAAACGCACCAAAGCCGCCAACGCCGCGCTGACTGGAATTGGCAACACGCGCCGCATTATTCTCGGCGATACTTTAATTAATGAATTTACATTGGATGAAGTGGAAACAGTCCTTGCTCATGAACTTGGACATCACGTCAACAAAGATATTCCATTTTTGATAACAAGTGGAACGCTTCTGACCGCCCTCGGCTTGTTCATTGCATCGTTAGCATTAAACTCCGCTGTGACATTTTTCTCGTTCCAATCCATTTCAGATATTGCCGCATTCCCTGCATTATCCTTAATCTTAGGTGCTTACGGCTTGTTGACTCAGCCTCTTGAAAACGCATTATCTCGCTGGCGTGAAAACATGGCAGATGATTATGCTTTATCCTCAACAAAAAAAGGCGAAGCCTTTGCCTCTGCCTTTACACGGTTAGCCAATCAAAACCTCGGCGAAATTGACCCAGAAAAATGGGTGGTCTTTATGTTTTATTCACATCCGCCATTGGGAGAGAGAATAGAAAAAGCAAAGCGATTCATTGCATAATGTGTAGAGACACGGCAACGCCGTGTCTCTACTTTTTTACTTAGCAACAACCACCGCCGCCACAGCAAGCGCCATCACAGCAAGTTTCGTCACATACAATTTCTAACTCATTCATCACGTTCACCTCCTTTCTTTATATAGATACATATCGATATGTTTGCGTAAAAAATAGGACACAACGCTGGTCGAGTAGGACGAAGTCCGTACCGAGACCTGCTGTGTCCCTACGATGAAATTGTCTTCAACACAATTTGAGTTGCTTTTTCTTCTGGTGCAAACTTGACCATCAACTGTCCGCAACAATACGAAACCTGCTCTTGATTCAACGAATAAAAAGTTTGCTTGCCTTCTTCACGAATGTTAACCAAACCCGCATCCCGTAAAATGGCAAGGTGATGAGATACAGTCGGTTGAGAAACATCCATCTTCTCAACAATTTCAGTCACCGAACACCATTCACAGCAACAACACTCCATAATTTTTTGGCGTGTGTCATCAGATATGGCTTTTGCAAAAAGGACAGGGTCAAATTTCGATTTCATGTTCAAATTTATTATATAGATAAACGTCTATTTGTCAAGAGGTTAAAAGATTCTTTTGCATTGTATAATTTCTATGTGGATACATCCAACCTTATTTCTGCCCGCATGGGCGATAATCAGGCTTTTACTGCGCTGGTTGAGCCTTATCGTAAATCTTTGCTCGTACATTGTTACCGTCTGAGCGGCTCGTTGGATGATGCCGAAGACCTTGTGCAAGAAACTTTCATTCGTGCATGGAATAAATTATCTTCTTATCAAGAGCAAGGCTCATTTCGTAATTGGCTATATGTGATTGCAACTCGTCTATGGTTTGATGAATTTCGCAAACGTAAAAAACAAGTTCTACTTCCTTTAGATGGCGACCCTGCTAATCCTGATTTGCCTCCCCAACCGCCAACTTCATCCGCTTCATATCTTGACCCTTTACCTGATTCTTGGTTAAGTGGCATTGACCCATCTCCAGAAATGATTCACGAAACCCGCGAAAATATTTCTTTTGCATTTATGGTTGCCTTGCAAAAATTAAATGCCCGTCAACGTGTTGTTTTAATCTTAAGAGAGGTATTCAATTGGAGCGCAGAGGAAGTTGCCAATGCACTAGACCTATCAATTGATTCAGTAAATAACCTTTTATATCGTGCGCGTAAGAATATTGAGCCTGCTGAATCACAAGATGCATCTATTCCAAAACAATATTTGGATCAATTCGTCCATGCGTGGGAAGCAGGGGATGTACATTCCCTCATTCAACTTCTACATGAAAAATCTACTTTTGCCATGCCGCCAATGGGTGTGTGGTACACAGGACTTGAGTCTATTCAACGCGCTTTACAAAATTTTGTTTTCATGCCAAATGTAAAATGGAAATTGTTTCCCACTTCTGCAAATGGAAATCCCGCTTTTGGAATTTATCGAAGCGAAGCAGAAAGTTATCACGCTTTTGGCTTGCTCACGCTGACTTTTAGTAATGAAGCGATTATTGAAGTGATAGCGTTTTTAATTCCCCAACTTCCCACAAGATTTGGTTTGTCCCAAACCGTGTCACCCTGAGCGATAGCGAAGGGTCTCTGAAATAATATTAGAGATTCTTCGCTTCGCTCAGAATGACAATTAATTAAGCATTTTTTGCTTCGTTATACCCATCAATTGCAAGTACAGTATTTGCAATAAACACTGCCACAAACATAATGGGGAACAAAGCGGGTGCAACAGTTTGCAATTGCAACTCAACATACGTGAGTGCGAATGCAGCAACCGTCAACCCTGCGCCTAACAATTTACGTCGCCCCACATACAATGTTCCTAACCCCATAAAGAAAAAATTTAATAGTGCGGCTATCCACGGATTCTTTTTCATCTTAATACTCCTTTTGTATTTGGATTTAACATTAAGACGAAAAATGAGTTCAAAACTTCTCACTTTTTATGAGTAGATTTACGCATCCCACGGCGCGGCACTTTTTTTATCCCCGCCTCTTAATGACCTTTGAATTGGTTCTGCTAAGTCAGGCAGAATCTCACTTGTAGCAGATAACAAACCAAAACAACCTGCAATCATCATGTCACCAAATGGAGTTGCAAAATATGGTCGTAATGATTTACGATTTTCGATTAACGATTGACGATTAAACATACTTCTTCTCGGTCCCGTCACCACAACATCAAAATCATCTTTTCCAAACTCAAACTTTTTATCCGAATACATCAATGCGCCATGACCCATATCATCAAAGACATCTTCATGTTTGAGTGAGCCGTCTGCTAATTTATAAATTAATGACTCAAGTTTCCCTAAATCAATTTCGCCAGTGTGATGTTCAAAGACTCCTTCGATACCTTTTTCTCCCAAACGAAAGGCAAGGGTGTGAAAATTGCCGACATTACACACAATTACTTCTCTGCGCGTAGCCAAACTAGAATTTATGAGTGAATTAGGTTTGTTAGAGAAACCAAAATTTATTTTTGTATCAAACAATGCACCCAACACAGCGGCTGGAGCAGTATCCATCACAACCAATGGGCATGGCAAATCATTGGCTGAATCCGCAACGGATTGCAAACGTGTCATTATCTTTGGAATGTCGTTGGATAAATAAGCAAAAGCAGATAATGAATTTTTCGTTTTGATTCTTTCATCCAAATAATCAAAACGAAATTGACGGTCTGAGACTCCAGCGGGTGCATTGCCATGGTCAAAGACAGCGACGGCAATTGCTGATAAATCATCTAATGAAACGCCATAATCAGCAAATGTTTTCGAGATTAAATCAAAGTCAAAATCTTTTAACTCGAGACGATGGACAGTAGACGGTAGACGGTTTGCTTCATCTTCTGAAATAATTTTTATGCCAAGCGACACGACTTTATCTAATTCATCATTCAATGTAGTTGCGGCGGAAGGAGTCATGTAAACGGGAAAGCCCGCTTTCGCAACTTCTTCAATTGCCCAAGCGGATGGTCCACCGCCCATTTGATGACCTGTAAACAAAAGTTGAGGTTTTGAACCAGTGTTCCCCGAAGTGTGAAGCGTTTGTTTAAGACGGCGATGAATCATCATGGTAGGCGAAGGCAGAACGAGTTTGAATCCATTTTCAATATCGAGATTCGAATCGTATAAAAAAATATCTTGTGTGCCTGTACCGATATCAACCGTTAAGATTTTCATTTATGTTTTTTGTAAATTCTGCAAAACAAAATACCAATATCTACGGTTATCTAAATGTGGCTTATCTTTTTCAGGTGCATCGGGTGAAAGCCCGAGAAATTCATAAAACAATTTATGTAAAATTTTTGGCACATACTTTTTGATTAAGCGAATGCGTTGCTCGCGGTCTGCTTCTAGTGCTTGCAAAACATTTTCGGTTATATCTTCTTCTTTGATAACTTTCCAGCCGATTTGTTTTAATTGTTGGTGCCATTCTTCAACTTTTTCTTGATACCGTAAATCGGTATAAAGAAAATAGCCGTTTGGTTTCAATACTCGTTTGACATGCTCAAAAAACTTTTTGATGTTTGGATAATATAAAGATGCTTCAACATTTACAACAACATCAAATGTGTCATCAGCAAATTTTAAATCTTCGGCATTGCCATGTTGAAAATGTAAACCATCCAATATATGATGTTCGCGGCAAAACTGTATGGCACGCTCAGAAAAATCTACCCCGATATAAGATTTCGGTTTGAAATAACGCATGATGAAGTTCGCGCCTCCGCCTCGCCCAGAGCTGACTTCTAATGCCTCAACATTTTGCCACTCTACATGCTTGGCGACGTGATGATAGAGTTGCAGTGGATAACGATGATATTCATCTTCAGGATGTAATTCTAAAGGTTGTGCGCCTTGGTGATGCGATGTGTATCCGAAATTCATAAAGACAGCCCCTTTGTCTTTGACTAGGGTGGATACAAATTCATATTGCAAACGGGTAAGCCAGCTTTTGAGGGTTGGGAAGCGATGAAATAAAATTTTATTGAGCATATATTCTTTCTTTTATAGGATGAAACTGCCCCGCATTATAACCTTACGGAAAGAAATAGGTATTTACGGTTTTGAAAGTAGACTCGTAATCTTCTTGCGCTTAAATTAAAAATAGACAGCGATATTTTTCACTGTCTATTTACTTCAAGTAACTGTTACTTAGTTTTTTGCGTTTATTTTACCGCCGAGCCATCCTGCGCCAATTGCGAGGATACTGACAGGTAAGGCATTGATATCGAATAGGTTTGCAAAATTGGAACCAGCATGAACAAGTCCGCTAAGGACACCCACTGCCAAGGCATTGATTTGTTCAGCACCTTCAACGCGTCGTGCGGCATGCCTCGCGCCGAAAAAGGTGAAAAGAATTAGAAAAACTGAATTAAGCAATGGCGCATATTGTTCAGCAAAAGTATTAATCATGTTCACATCAGGCGCGCCGCGTGCTTGAAACCCAAGATAAGATGCATATCCAGTGATGATAAGGGTTACAGCTAGAAATGCGATGATAATAATAATAATGGTGGTAAGTATCACTCGTATCCATTTGATTTGTGAAAGTTGGTTATTCATGACAATTCTCCTTTAAGGAAGACTTACGATAGAAAAAGATTAAGGTTGCAAAAAGATATTTGAAGTCTTTAAACTTAATCGGCTTCATGAAGATTTCGGATGTCTACATTGCTTAACTATTTTGTAGGATGAACTGCCCCGCATTATAACCTTACGGAAAGAAATAGGTATTTACGGTTTTGAAAGTAATAAAAAATTAAGATGTCTCAATTTGTTATATACCTACTGACCTACTAATTTAATTTCTATATATAATTCGCCTCTATTTGCTGAGGGATTAAAATACCAGCCTAAGTCATCTATCGCAACAAAAATTAAGAAATCGCCACTTTTCAAATCTAATGTTAATGGTGATTGTATCTTTCCAAGACTTTCCGCCTCCTCAAAAGTTGTTACTTCCCATTCTCCAATCGATCCAATAATTTCTGTTTTCGATGGTTCAAAGTAATTTACATTTGGATCATCAGGTGGAATAGCCTTAACTCTTTCTTTCCAAGAAACTTGTTGGTTTTTATAAATGTAGGTTAAAGTTCGCCACTCTTTATCTGACATGCCTTCAAAAGGAAACGGTGAATACGCTCCTTGTTTGAGAGTTATTAAATAATTTCCTGTTAAGATAATATCAAATCTAGTGCCTTCTTCCTGATGACCTGATACTTTTACTAGGGTAGATGTAGTGAAATAGTCTACTCTTTTTTGAAAACATATTCCTTCTTTTCTTTGAATCTCAGTTTCTTTTGCTTGAGTTATTTTACTTACATCTTCGGAACTTAGATTTTCGTAAAATGACCAATTTGCATTCATTAATTTTAATCCCCTAATTTTTATTGGTCCCTGAATCACGAAGACCGCACATACAAGGTGAGAACCATCACTTTTTTCGTCAGAGAAAAGTTCAGCAGTTCCAGCTATTATTTCGTTTGGTTGTAGATTTAGTTCACAAATAGCAAGTCCTTTAAGTTCTTTGTTTTCATCATTTGCAATAAAATTTTCGCCGATACATTTTATTTTACTGGTTTCTTCAACTGGAATAGAATTTGTGTTATCAAATCCTAAAAATAAACGAATTTCAGGAATAAAGATAGTAACAATGCATGTTACTATCGCAATTAAGATACTTACTATAACTAGAAGCGTTGCAATCTTTTGTGCCATAATATAAATTATAACATTTACAATATCTAATAAAAAAGCCTCCAAGATTTTTCTCTCGAAGGCTTTTTATTTACCTACTCTCTATATTGCCTCAAAAATACTTTTTCCGTCATTGCGAGGAGGGCGATAGCCCGACGAAGCAATCTTATGACTGTGTTGGGGATTGCTTCGCCGCAACGAGCGCGGCTCGCAATGACGACCCTATGTTTTGAGATGTTTTTAATTACTCACTTCATAATCATCAGGCAACCAACAACATAACACCAACTCTCTCGCCGCTTTTACTTCATCCATGCGCCCAAATTTTGTAGTGCTGGGTGCATTGTGAAGAAGTTCAGGTTGATTCTTGGCTTCTTCTGCAATTTTGATTAAGGCATCTGCAAATTTATCTAATGTATCTTTGTTCTCGGTTTCGGTTGGCTCAATCATCAATGCTTCAGGGACAATGAGAGGGAAGTAGTTTGTCGGCGGATGGAAACCATAATCCATGAGGCGTTTGGAAACATCCAAAGCACGGACATCACTGCCTTCAAATTTTCCTTCGGCAACAAATTCATGCATACAGATTCGGTCGAATGGAATTTTGTAGTGACCACGAACTTTGGCTTGTAAATAATTTGCATTCAAGACTGCATATTGAGCAATATCTTTCAAGCCATCGGGTCCGTGCATGGCGATGTAGGTATAAGCACGCACCATGCCACCACCGAAGTGACCATGAAATGCTTTCATACGTCCAATAGAATGTTCAGGTGTGACGAAGCCATAAAAAGGAGCAGTTTCATCATCTTCTGATTCTTCAAGGATTCCAACAAGTGGTGAAGGCAAGAAATCTAATAAAGCTTTACTGACTCCAACAGGTCCACAACCAGGTCCGCCACCACCATGTGGGACAGAAAAAGTTTTGTGTAAGTTGAAGTGCATCACGTCAAAGCCTAAATCACCAGGGCGCACGATTCCAAGCAAAGCATTTAAGTTCGCACCATCACCATACATCAAACCACCAGCCTTGTGAACGAGTTCGACAACTTTTTCAATATGTTCATCGAACATACCTAATGTATTTGGATTTGTTACCATCATGCCGACAATCGTATCGTCACAGGCGGCTTCAAGTGCTTTCAAATCTACATTGCCTCTGTCATCTGATGGAATGGTCACAACTTGCATACCCATCATGCCAACGGATGCGGGATTTGTTCCATGTGCGGCATCGGGAATTAACATTTTGATTCGTTTTGTATCACCACGCAATTTGTGATATGCCGCCATCATCAACACGCCAGTATATTCACCATGTGCACCTGCCGCAGGTTGTAATGTGACTCCAGCGAAGCCACTGATTTCTTTTAACCATTCTTGCAATTCAAACATCAAAGCCAAATTGCCTTGCACAGTTTCAATCGGTTGTAATGGATGTGTAAATAAAAAGCCAGGGTAACGACAAGTATCTTCATTGATTTTTGGGTTGTATTTCATCGTACATGAACCCAATGGATAAAATCCGCCATCCACACTGTAATTCAATTTACTTAAGTTAACGTAATGACGAACCACATCCACTTCGGCGACTTCGGGCAGAGGCAGTTCGGAGCGAAGCAAATGTTGAGGTAAAGAATCAACTAGCGGCACGTCAGAAGCGGGCATTTTTACACCACGTCGCCCAGAAGATGAAAGTTCAAAAATTGTCGGTTCAATAATTGTTGACATCTTACATCTCCTTCAATACTTCAACGAGTGCATCAATTTCATCTTTGCTATTCATTTCAGTGACGGCAACCAGCAAATGATTTCTTAATTCAGGATAATCATTGCCCAAATCATAACCGCCGAGGATGCCATGTTCCAACAAATATTGATTCACTTCGCTAGCAGGTTTTGGACATTGCAAAGTAAATTCATGGAAGAACGGTTCGCTTGAAAATAATTTAAAACCTTTGAGTTTGCTCAATTGATTTGCGGCGTAATGCGCTTTTTGATAACAAAGATTTGCAACTTCACTCAAACCATCTTTACCGAGCACAGACATATAAACAGAAGCGGCAAGCGCAAGCAAACCTTGATTGGTACAAATATTTGAAGTGGCACGTTCGCGTTTGATATGTTGTTCACGCGCAGTTAACGTCAACACATACGAGCGTTGTCCGCGCACATCCATTGTTTCACCAACCAAACGCCCAGCCATTTTATGCACATAAGATTTTTTGGTTGTGAAAAATCCAAGATACGGTCCGCCATACCACATTGGAATTCCAAACGGTTGTGCTTCACCAACGACAATATCCGCACCCATGTCGCCCGGTGTTTTCAACATCAACAAGGCAGTTGGATTTGCAACTACACAAACCAATGCACCTTTGGCATGAGCATCATCAATTAATTTTTTGTAATCAAAGATGCGTCCAAGAAAATCGGGATATTGCACGATGACAATCATCGTGTTGTCATCAATATAAGAAATTAACGATTCAGGACTAAGCGTGAGGTTGGTTTCTTCATCTCCAACTGTTTCTACGCCCATGCCTTGTGTGTAGGTGTCAATCACATCGCGGTATTGTGGATGCAAGGCAGGTGACATGACGATTCGTTTTCTTTTTCCGCGATATTGTGCATACGCCAAACTGACTGCTTCGGCTGTTGCTGTGGCACCATCATAATGAGATGCGTTTGATACATCCATGCCTGTTAAGTTTGCCATCAATGATTGAAATTCAAACACGGCTTGCAATGTGCCTTGTGAAATTTCAGGTTGATAGGGCGTGTAAGCTGTATAAAATTCTCCACGCCTGAGCATGTGGTCTACAACCGATGGAACATAATGATTGTATGCACCTGCACCAAGAAACGAAACCAAATCTTGACGAACATTTTCATTGCTAGAAGCCATATCACTTAAATGTGCGGCGGCTTCCATTTCAGTAAGAGCAGGTGGGAGGTTTAATTTTGGAAAGCGATGTTTTTTCGGAACTGCATCGAATAAATCATCTAATGATTTAACACCAACAGTTTCCAGCATTGCAGTTGTTTCTGCGGGGGAAGTGGGGATAAAGGTCATGGTTGCCTCTTAGGGGTAAGTGATAAGTAATGAGTAATGCGTAATTCGTAACTTGTAACTCGTTACTTGTATCTCGTATCTTGTTACTAATGCGCCCGACTCGCACTATCTGCTTCATACGCGGCAGAATCCATTAAGTCACCAGCAGTGCCGCCATCAATTTGAATCATCCATGCTTCACCATAAGGATCACTGTTAATCAATTCTGGTTTTTCAACTACACCTTTGTTGACTTTGCTAACTTTTCCAGAAGCAGGGGCATAAATTTCTGCTGAGGCTTTGACTGATTCAACAGAAGCAATGGGCTTGCCTGCTGTGATGTCTTCGCCTTCATCTACTAAAATTTCCACAAAGACAATATCTGATAACTGGCTTTGTGCAAAATCAGTAATGCCTACTTTTCCACTTGCAGGGTCGAACCATTCGTCAGATGTTGCATATTTCAAATTGGATGGGGTGTTCATGTTTTATTTCTCCTTTTTAATTTAAACCGCCAAGTCGCCAAGAACGCCAAGGAGGTTAATAGACGTGCCAAGATTAAGAGTTAAAGATGACACGTTTAATTCCATTTTTTAGAAGTGGCACATTGAAGTTGATTAACAAACCTAGTTGTAACCCAGTCATTTTGAGATAAGAAATCAATTGTGCTTGGTGAACTGGTAATAAGGCACTGACTGCTTTGATTTCCACAGGGAGAAGTTTTGCAACAAGAAAATCTAACCTGCCTTTGCCAACTGGATGTCCTTTATAACCAACATTAATAGAAAGTTGATTTTGAATTGAAATTTTTCGTAACTCTAATTCAATTTTAAATGCTCTTTCATATACATTCTCTATATATCCTGGACCTAATGTTTTATGAACTTCAATTGCCGCACCAATTACAAGTCTGGCAAGGTCATCAACTTCTTTGCTTGGTTCTTTTCTATTAAAGAAACTTTTTGGTGATTCCATAAATTGACCTTTGTTTTTTCTTGGCGACTTGGCGTTCTTGGCGGTTGATTAAATGAAAAGGACGCACGATTCTATATTCGTGCGTCCTCTGTAATGGCACCTGAGAGATTAGTTTATTAGTCTTTTAGTCAGTTAGTCTTTTAGTCGGTTAGTCTGCAGTCTTTCGACTACTTGACTACTTGACTATGTGACTATTCGACTACTAGACTAAAACTTTACACCGTCGGTATTCTTCGTAAAAATTGATACGAGAATTTTCCAGAGTGATGATTCGGTTGTTGGGTCCTTTTGCCTGAGAGATTCATCTGGTTTCGCCTGATTCAGATTTGCACCTTCGGCTCTCATCTTAAACATGACATGTCTTATTGAGATTCTTGCTTTCATAAGTTCTCCATTCAAAAAGGCTTCTGATTAATCAACCTTCTGTGGAGACATGTCATGTTTTATGAGTATCTTCCCAACAACTCGTTTATTTCTTCTGATTGTATGAGCGAGAGAGAGCAAAGTCAAGGGGGAATTAAGGTTGATTGGTAGTTGGTATTCTTTCTTCTTCTAAATACTGTTTTAGTTGCGCAATGATTTCTTGATATTTTGCATCATTAATCATGTTATCCATTTGGAATGGGTCAATCGTTAAATCATAAAATTCAGATAAATCATCTTGTGTTTCAATGTAAATCATATCGCCAGTGTGCACAGCAGACCAATGACCTCTGTCGGGCCAGGCTTCGAGTAAGAGCATATCTCGCCATGCCGTTTCTCCATTTAACAAGCCAACTAATGAAAGCCCATCAACAGCATCAGGCATACGCGTTTCAGATAATTCATAAATTGTGGGTGCAATATCAATGTTTGCGACTAAGTTTTCTGTGTCCACGTAGGGAACAGGCACAAGGTCAGGATAGCGAAGCGCGAATGGGACTCGCACCGATTCTTCGTAGGCTGTACTTTTCGATGTCATCCGATGTTCGCCCCAATGCTTTCCATTATCTGAAAGATAAATAATGACAGTGTTATCTAATTCACCAATTTCTTCCAGTTTGTTGATGATGTCTGGAATGGTTCGGTCTAATGCGACTAATGTGAGAATTTGGCGGCGGCGTGTATTTTCCAGTCCTTGAATATCTTCCGCGCTTAATATGTTTTGATTTGCAATCGATAAAGGTTTATCAGAAACATCTTCTTCGTTAAAATTTTCTGGGCGGTGAGGTGGCAAATCAGTAAACAAGTTGACATCCTCTTGCGCGGGCGTAAAGGGCGCATGGGACGCGTTGGGTGCATAAATTAATAAAAAGGGTTTTCTTTGATTGCTGGCTTCCTCTAAAAATTGAATCACATAATCTCGAAACAAATAGGTGGAATAACCTGTATGTTTGGACCACGTGCCGTTCACATCTAAATCAGGGTCATAATAATTTTTGAGTGTGCCGCCCCAAAACGAAACCCAAAAATCATATTCGTACCGTGTTTCGCCTTTCCATGAATTTAGATATTTTCCAACCAACCCTGTGAAATAGCCGTTGTCGTGAATATCTTCCACCATGCTTTTGAATTCAAGTTTATCTTCATTCACATATACTTGATGATTGTGAGCATACATGCCTGTTAACAGACTGGCACGACTTGGACAACAAAATGGGGTTGTGACATAGCCTTCATTAAATGTTACGCCTTGCTCAAAAATTAATGCCTGCGTGTTAGGCATATATTGCATGGTGTCATAGCGTTGGTCATCGGTGATGATGATTAAAAAATTTGGGCGGTCATCATTAAATCTTGGCAATGCTTGGCATGAAGATAAAATAAAAATTCCCACGATGAAAATTGTTATGAATTTATTTTTCAAAATTTTATTCCTATCAATGCTATGTCATTCTGAGGAGCGTTCTTTGCGACGAAGAATCTCTACTTCAATGGTAGAGACCCTTCGTTTCACTCAGGGTGACAATCTTACATCAAAACTTTTTGTGTAGCCTTGAATGCCAATGCAGGCAAATTATTTTTTTCAAACCATTCAACAGCATCGGCATCATCAGCAGGTTGCATTTCGCCAGCAACAATTTCGGCTGAATACACAATAATAAAATCTGCGCCGCGTTCGTGTTCGCGCCCTGCAATCACATCCAAAACTTTTTTTATTTTTACAATCAAACCTGTTTCTTCCAAACACTCACGTACGGCGGCTTCGGCGGGGTCTTCACCCGCGTTTACAAAACCAGCAGGCAAACTCCACAAGCCACGAAACGGTTCATTGACTCGGCGTACAAGCAAAACGCGACTACTTTGTTCAATCAAAACAGCCGCGGCAACTTTTGGGTCTTGAAAATAAATAAAACCGCAATGCGGGCAAACAGGTCGAAGCTTGCCAAACTTTTCTACGTGATTCACTTCTCCCCCGCATCGCATACAAAATTTGACTTGTCTCATTGCCATTTGCGAGAAGCAGATTGACGCATGATGTATAGACTCAATCCGCCGATAATGCTGATGACTAAAAATAAAATTACCCAATTAAAAGGAATCGGCGCTTCATTCGTGACTTCAACTTGGTTCTCTGACCCTTCAGCAGAATCTTGCGCGAAAGTTTCTGGTTCAGATTCTTTTGGTGCTGGTGTTTCATCAGTGGCAACACGAGCAGTTTCAGTGCTTTGTGGAATTGGCTCCGCAGGAGATTCGGTTGCAGGTGCTGATTCAAACATCATCGCTTCTTCAGTAGCGGGTGCTTCTGCGGCGGCACCTCCACCATAACCAAAGATAGATTGTGGTGCAGAAAAACTGACAAAAGGTGATAATGCGTTAACTGAAAATGAAAATACAAGCAATACAGTTGCAAAAATTGTTGCCAACCGAAACAATGGATAGGTTCTCGGCATGGGTGGTTTGAGTCCAACCATTTTGCGTGTGAGTGTAAAGTTTTTTGGTGATTTTCTTTTGGGAAGGATGCGAAGAAGTCGTCGGGCAAATGAAAGGTCGGTTAAAACAGAATCAAGCTCAGGGTCAGATGTGAGGCGGTTTTTTATCTTCGCTGATTCTGACTCATTGAGTTGTCCATCTAACGATGCAGAGAGGTTTTCAATATCTCGAAAATTTTTCATTGTGCTTTCTCGCTATCAAGACGGAATGAGGCGGGCAAAAGTTCCTCGAAGGAGCGCAGACATTCGCGTAAACGCAAACGCGCACGAGCCAAACGACTTTTGATAGTGCCAAGCGGAACACGGGCGGATGTGGCGACTTCGCTGTAATCCATGCCTTGAATATCTGCCAGCACAACGACTGTGCGAAATTCATTTGGCAGTGCATCAAGACAATGTTGAATGGCATGTTCAAGTTCATCGGCTTCGGCTTTTTGGGCGGGTGTCATATTTTTATCTTCAAGCCATTTGGGTGAATCGATTTCTTCGCCATCGTTTGTTTCAGGTTCGAGGGGAGTGGTAGGGCGGCGTTTTTGACGACGGAGTTCATCGTAACAAGCGTTGGTGACGGTGCGCATAATCCATGCTTTGAACGAGCCACCACGAAATGATGAAATGCTTTGAAAGGCAGAAATAAATGCTTCTTGTGCGGCATCTTGGGCTTGGTCTTCATCCCCTAAAATTCTTAAGGCTGTATTGAAGACAGAATCTTGATAATGCAAGATGATTGTGTTGAAGGCATCGAGGTCGCCACCTTGTGCAGATTTGATGAGTGCGATTTCGTCCATGAAATATATTTTACACGGTTAGGGTGCAAATTGGTAAATGGTAATTTGTAATTATTGAAATAAGAAAGATGAAAGAATTTTATTTCGTTCGATTTGATAATTTGTAATAAAACCAACGCCAGATGTAAATGCCAACTGCATTGGTGGCACCAAGTACAAATGTAAAGGTTGGCAATGCGGCACTTCCAAGCCAAGCGGAACGGAGAATACTTGCTAAAGGAGCGACAAACAACATGGCTAGTGGGGCGCGTAATAATAAGTTTTGATGGGTTGTGGTGACATTTTCATCAAATAACCCAAACCATGGGGCGAGTAAAAACCAGCCAAACAAAATGGGGAAAAATATCGCTCCCATGCGTGGAAGTAAAGCCATGTCTGCTTCACCATGAGATGCAAAGCCGATATATGTGAGAATGGCGAAGGTGATAACATCACCGATGATGAGGATTTGTTTTTTGTTCATAATTTTTTGTGTAGGGGCGAGATTACCTCGCCCCTACAAGTATTTTCTATTCTTCTCTTCTGCCCTTCAACACGATTCGAATCGGTGTGCCTATGAATCCATATTCCGCACGGATTTGATTCTCTAAATATCTTAAATAGGTGAAGTGCATCAAACTTGGTTCATTGACGTAAATCATAAAAGTTGGCGGGTCACTTCTGACCTGAGTCCCATAATACATTTTGAGTGCCCTGCCGGCGTGAGTCGGATGCGGGTGTGCATCTTGGGCGGTGTGGATAATCTCGTTAATTTTTGAGGTAGTTAATCTGGCAAGGCGTTCTTCTTGAACGCGCAATGCTAAAGGTAGAACTTGGTCAACACGCTGACCTGTCAATGCTGAAATATAAAGAATTGGCACATACGAAACAAAATTTAAATCCGATAGAATTTTTTCAGTGTAGGCTTCCATTGTGGTGCTGTCTTTTTCTATCGCATCCCACTTGTTGACCAAGACCACACAAGATTTCCATTCATCTTTGATAAAACCAGCAATGTGTGCATCTTGTGCTGTAATTCCAGTAACAGCGTCAATCATCAACAAAGAAACATCGGCACGTTCAATCGCTTTGAAAGCACGTATCACACTATACTCTTCAACACCTTTTTCAATTTTGCCACGTCGGCGAATGCCAGCGGTATCAATCAATGTGATTGGCAAACCATCAAATTCAATTTGTGTATCAATCGCGTCACGTGTTGTGCCTGCAATTGGACTGACAATCACACGTTCTTTGCCAACCAATTTATTTAATAAACTCGATTTGCCTGCATTTGGTTTACCAACAATTGCAATCTTTATATTTTCATCTTCTTCATCTTCTGTTTGCACAGGAAAAGAATCAACCAGAGCATCTAATAAGTCACCAACATCTGTTCCATGAATGGCAGAAATGGCATGTGGGTCGCCCAAGCCTAATTCATAAAATTCTGTGGCTTGATTGCGACGTTCTCTTGATTCACATTTATTGACTACTAGAAAAATCGGTGGGGCAAAACTGCCATCGGGCATTTTCTTTTGTGAGCGACGCAAAATTTCTGCAACTTCGCGGTCTGGTTCGGTGACTCCACTTTCAACATCGTTGACGAAAATCACCGCATCGGCTTCGCTGATGGCGGCTTGGGCTTGCCTGCGGATATCTTCGATAAAATCCACAGAGCCGACGGATAACGGAGTCTTTCCTCCATGTGTCGGGTCAATGCCACCGGTATCAATTACAGTAAACTGCCTGCCATTCCATTCTGAATCGCCGAAGAGACGGTCACGTGTGGTGCCGGGCGTATCATCTACAATTGCCATTCGTTCGCCAACAAGACGATTGAACAGTGTGGACTTTCCTACATTGGGTCTTCCTACAAGTGCAACAATGGGTTTCATTTAGTTCTTTCTTTATGGTGTTGGGGTTGGATTAATTGACGTAATCACCACTTCGACTGCGTTCGGCAAAATAGATTCAACAATAATATTTGAAATTAAAACTTCTACTCTTGGTGTAATTTGATATGTACCTTCGGTTAATCCAGTTAAATCTACAGTGGCACGCACAGATTGTCTAGTTAATGTATCTAGTAATGGCAATGGACCAGACAAAATTACATCCACACTATTTGGTGAAACAACAGCCGTTAATCCATTTTCAAGCCCCACGATTTCTATAATTTCGTTGGCTAAGGTCACACTGCCTTCAATCGGTGAAACACCTGCTTGTACTAGCACGGTTTGTTCTCCAATAATAGAAACGCCTTCAGGTAATATAAGTGATAAGCGCGTATTAATATCATTTTGTGCGTTTTGTAAATCAAGTGGTTGTGTTTCAATCACGCCAGGTAAACTTGCCACAAGGTCTGGGTTGGTAGAAAATACAGTTACCACTGGTGGGAAAACAGATAAATCTGTGAGACGGTAGCCGCTTGCCACACGCCCAATGATTGTAATTTTTACGGCTACATCACGATAGCCGCCTTGTTGGCTGACAGGCAACAATACATTCACAGAACTTGGGCTGACCGTTACCCCTTCAACAGTTTGACCATCTTCATCTAATAATTCGATATTCAGAATTTGGTCGAAGTTTTCGCGGATTCCGTTTAATTCAACAGAGACTCGCGCCCGCCTCACTTGTTCAACTTTTGACTGGGGACCCGATATAGTCACTTGCTTTGGTTCTAAATTTGCTTCTCCAATTTGATAGCCGATTGCCACTTCACCAATTAGGCTGAGGTCAACATCTAAGATTTTTCTTTCAAGCCTTTCTAATGTGAAGGTAATGATACTTGGTGTGACAGAAACAATTTGTACTGGGCGGGCATTGACCTGAATTTGTAATTCGGCAACATGCTCGCCTGAACTTAAACTTGAAATATCTAAAATGGCAGTGACCAATTGCGGGTTTGCTTCAATCACATCCCATATCGAACGCGGAGCGCGTAAGGTCACTTCTACTTCTTCTGGAATTTCACTGCCCAGCACTAAATTGGAAGATTGTCCAATTAATTGAATAGGCACCGGGTTTGGGAGTGTGCGGGTTTCATCTGGGTCGGCGGAGGTGACGGCGGAAATCCATACTGCGATGGCTAATGCCAATGCCCATAAGAAAGTTTTGTAATTATTGGCAATCCAATGTAACATCAATATCCTAAAACCTACGATAAATTTTTATAAACTTGTGCGGACGACCGCCAACCACAGATTATGGTCGGTGATTATTCTTTCTTCTTAAACAAACTTGACCATACTCTCTCGAACCAAGCATTTTGTATATCTTTTCCATTTGGTCTAAAGAAAGCAGTGAGAATATTTTCTAAGCGTTCAGGGTCTATTCTGCGTAACATTCTACCTGAATGAGCAATGGAAATTGCACCAGTCTCTTCTGATACAACCAAAGCAATCGCATCACTATTTTCCGAAGTTCCTAAGGCGGCACGATGCCGTAACCCCATTTGACGTTCTGGTGTGCGATTCAAGATTCCGCTGGCAGAAAGTGGAAGTACACACGCCGCCGCGGCGATTTTTGAATTGACAATAATCACGCCACCATCATGTAAAGGTGTGTTAGGATAAAAAATTTGTAACAATAATTCAGGTGTCACTTTGGCGTTTAATTGCACACCAGTTTGTGAAAATTCTTCAAGATTATCTAAACGCTGTAGCACAATCAATGCGCCATGTTGGCGGGCAGATAATCTCGTGGTGGCTGTAACGACTGCCTGAATGGTCTCTTCAAGTGTAGAGTCGGCTGACTTGACAGAAACAAAATTCCCTGCGCGTCCGAGGCGTTCTAATGTCCGCCGAATCTCTGGGGCAAATATCACTGGTAATGCCAATAACAATGCCGGCAATGAGTTTTGAGCAATCCATGAAAAAGCGGGTAAATCTACTAGGCTGGTTAAGAGAATTAATGCAACCACAAGTAAAATCATGCCACGCAGTAATGCCATGGCTTGTGTGTCTCTTAATGTATAAAGCAAGGCAAAGAAAATCAGCGTGACGAGCAAAATGTCTAACATGCTCAGCCAGCTGATGCGTTGAAATATAAAAAAGAGATTGTTTAGAAAATCAGTCACGATATGTTAGGGCTAGTTATAACAGTTACAGATTAACCCCAGTTAACTATTACAAAAGCCCAGCCTTAAAATTTTACTTGTGTGCATCGCACTAACAAGTTTAGATATTTTTTTGCTTATCAGGTGCCAAGCACCCTTAGCACTAAATTGGTCGTAAAACTCTATCTTGTCTTAATTGTTTGAAGAACAAACCACTACCAGCAGATGTAGATTCAATGGCGGCATCTTGCCAGGCTTGCACGCCCAATGTTTCTGGTGTACGTTTTTCATAACCCAATTTTTGCCACACAGTTTCTTGATTTGCAAGTTCGTTCAACACAAAAATTAATGAGGCTTCACTTTGCAATTCGGCAGATGCTTTTTCAACACCTTCAATTAAAACTTCGAGTGCTTTGGCTATATCAATATTTTCTTCTAGGAAAATATCACTAGTGCGGGTGACTAAGTTTTCTACTTGCCAACCTGCCACGCCTGCCATTTGGTCACCAATTTGTAAAAGCATGTAGGCTTTTTCACCAAATGACTCCATCACATCATCAACAGACATACTGCGCTTGCCTTTGCTGAGGCGTGTAATTAATTCAGCAATCACAGAAGCATGTTTGGGTTTGCCACGTACTACTGTAAAGTTACCAGTTAGTTCTTTGGCAACTTTTGCTGGTTTCATTTTTTGGACAGTATCATCGCTTGCATCTTTTTCTTTTGCGCCGGGGATAATTTGCTTCCACGCTTCGCTCACTTGTTTCCACAAATCATCATACGAACCCGTGTTGGTGATGACCATATTGGCAACTGTCACTTTTTGACTTTGCGGTGATTGAGAATGAATCCGCTCTAAGGCTTGTTCACGAGATAAACCACGCTTCTTTACTAGACGTTCAACCTGTGTCTCCTCGGGAGCATTCGTCACCCAGATAGAATCGCACACATTTCTTAAATCGCCTTCCAACAATTTAATCGCTTCAATCACAATCACAGACTGAGTTGCACGTTTGATTAAAATATCTGCCGCTTGACGAACTAATGGATGCACAATATCTTCTAATTGACGCATGGCTTCAGGGTCACTGAAAACTAAATTGCCAAGTTTGGCGCGGTCAATTTCATTGTCTTTGTTGAGAATCCACTTGCCGAATTTATCAATCACTTGTTGATAGCCCGGCGCGCCTTTGGCATAGACGCGATGTGTTAAAGCATCGGCATCAATGGTGTATGCACCTAAATGTTCCAACATGCGACGCACCACACTTTTTCCGGTGGCAATGTTTCCAGTGAGACCAATGACGAATTTTCCAGATATGCTACTCAAGGGGAGTCCTCATGTTTCTTACATCATGTAAGCAATTTCTTTCTATTTTATCAAACTAAATAAGGATTTCACAGCCTAAAGCCCAAAACAAAACTGAAAACTGCAATATTTTCAAGATAACAACTTGCACTTTCCTCTTAGCAAGAGTATTATCAACTTACCTCAGGTTGGTTGGGCAATCGCGGTTCTGCGTTGTCGGAATCGAGGAAAGTCCGCACTCCTATAGAGCACGGCGTCGGATAGCATCCGGGGCGGGTACAACCTGCCGGATAAGGGCCACAGAAACAAACAGCACTTTCGGGTGTGATGATGAAAAGGTGGTGTAAGAGACCACCAGCGCGCACAGCAATGTGTGTGGCTAGGTAACCCCCGCCGGGAGCAAGGCCAAGCAGGAGCAAGTTCGTCTGTGGACGATGGGAAACTGCTCGTTTCCATACGTGCCATTTCCAAGCGTGGAAATGGTCAGCTCCGGGTAGGCTGCATTGAGCGATGTGGCGACACGTCGCCCAGAGAGATGGTTGCCCAGATGGCGCGAGTCATTGGACAGAATGCGGCTTATAGACCAGCCTGAGGTGGTTTTGTTAAATTGTAGTGTCACGTTTTCAACGTGACACTTTTGATGAACATATTTTTGTCACGCTACAAGCGTGACCTACTTTTACGGAAAATTTACAACTGGCAATTCTTCAAATGCTGGTTTGGAAAATAAATATCCCTGAAACAGAGTCACGCCTAAATCTTGTAATGAAGCGAATTCGTCTTTTGTTTCAATTCCCTCGGCAATTACTCTTATATCCAATTCGCGACAAACTTGAATAATGCTGTTGACAATCGTGCGTTTGATGCGGTCTTTATCAATATTGCGCGTCAATGCCATATCTAATTTGACATAATTGGGTTGAAATTTTGCAAGCAAATTCAAACCTGAATAACCCGCGCCGAAATCATCAATGGCAGTTAAGAAACCACGATGTTTATATTCTTTCATAATGGCATCTAAATGAATCGGGTCGCTGACTTTTTCACCTTCGGTCACTTCAAAAATAATTTTCTCAACGGCAAAGTGATATTCTTTCGCGGCTTGTAACGTTGTGCGAATACATGTTTCAGGTTGATAAACCGCATTTGGTAAAAAATTGATATTCAAAAAAGTTTGCATCTCAAGTTCAGATGCGGTTTTGATGGCTTTCACGCGACAGGCTTGGTCAAAACGATAACGATTGTGCTCGTGAATTTTTGAAAGCACCCAACTTGCGGGTTCATTGTTTGGTCCACGCACGAGGGCTTCATAAGAAAAAATAGTTTTATAAGTTGTATCAATAATCGGCTGAAACGCCATACTAAAATCAAAGCCGAGCCCAGCACCTGCCGCACACTCAGCACACGAAAGAGGAAAATAACCATCTGACATACTTAGATTTTAATAGAATTTTTTTAAAATGGAGAAGATTCAGATTAAGAAAAATTTATCTTATAATCTCTTCATGTTAGTTCATCCGCGTCTTGCTATCATTCATCAACAAATCAGCCACAAGCCTGTACAAAATATTTCAATTGCCTTGGGTGAACTTGTCCCCTTCGATGAGTCAAATCTTCGCGCACAATGGCACGAACTTGTAAAAAATACTGCACTTGAAAAAATTTCATTAAACATTCGCATCATCCCTGCTGAACAGCAATGTATGGTGTGTTTTCTCAAATATCATCCTAAAGAAAAAGAGACGGCTTGCCCACAATGCAAAAGTGTGGGAGCAAAAATAATTTCTGGTGAGGAATTTTATCTTGATGAAAACTAGACTTTCATTGATTCTTTTCTTGATATTTTTCTCTGCTTGCAACTTACCCGCTTCTTCTCCTACGCCAGACCTGCTTGCTACACTTTCAGCATCTACTCCCATTCCAGCGGATTCAAATCCACTGCCGACGATTCCTGTCTCACCCAATGGCGAACCGATTGGAAAGATTGCATACACTTGTCAAATTTTCAAAGCGCAAGCCAGCAATCAAATTTGTATCATCAATGCCGATGGAACAGGCTTCCGTAGATTAACTGTTGATAATACAAAGCAACATTATTATCCATCTGTATCACCTGATGGAGCAAGCGTTGTCTATGCCGCGTTTCGTGAACCGAATATTTATGAAATTTATGAAGTCAACGTTGCAAGCGGATTAATCACTCAACTAACAGATAGACTCGGCAACTTAAACAGCCCAGAAATTTCACCTGATGGAAATACAATCGTTTTTAAGCTTTCAACTCCGAACGCAAATCAATTGTGGTTAATGAATCGTGATGGAACGAATCCTAAACAAATTCCTAATGTCACAGGTTGGGACCCAACATGGTCACCAGATGGAAATAAAATTTTATTTGCATCTGATATGAATGGAACGGTACAACTTTATACGGTCAAGTTGGATGGTAGTGAACTGTTACAGGTCAGCAACCTGCCAGCCATCAGAGGAAGAAGCGATTGGTCACCGGATGCAAGTTTCATTGTCACATATTCTGGTCAGCCATGGAATCGTGATGTCTATATCATGAATACAGATGGCTCCAATACAAGAATGTTGAGTCCGACTGGCGGCAATTCACAAGGACCATCTATATCACCAGATGGTCAATGGGTAGCCTTTACTTCCTATTTTGACCAATACCGTGTAGACAATGGCTGTGAAATCTATATAATGAGAGTGGATGGTAGTGATGTACGCCGTTTAACGAATAATGATTATTGTGATTATCAACCCCGTTGGGGACCGTAACATTATGTCGTTGCGAGGGCGTTCTTTGCCCGAAGCAACCTCCTAGTTGATTAGAAGATTGCTTCGTCACAAAGAGCAAAAGCGTTCCTCGCAACGACATATAAAAAAGGAGAACAAAATGGAAGTTAAAGGAAAAGTTGTGATTGTGACTGGTGCATCATCAGGAATTGGTGAAGCCACTGCGCGCGAGTTTGGAAAAGAAGGTGCCAAAGTTGTTCTCGCCGCACGGCGTGTTGATAAATTGCAAACGCTTGCGGATGAAATTAATAAGATGGGAACTGAATCTTTAGTTGTGCAAGCCGATTTATCGAAATTAGAAGATATTCAAAAATTAGTTTCAGAAACACTTTCAAAATTTAATCGCATTGATATTTTAGTAAACAATGCTGGCTTTGGACGTTTAGATTGGTTGGAGAATCTTGACCCTGTCAAAGATATTCAAGCACAAATTGATGTGAATGTAATGGGTGTGATTCAAACTACAAGACAAGTGTTACCAGTGATGATGAAACAACGAAGCGGAAGCATTATCAACATGTGTTCGATGGCTGGTTTAGTGGCGACTCCCACTTATACAATTTATGCCGCTTCTAAACATGCTGTGCATGGATTTTCCGAAGCATTACGCCGTGAAGTAAAACCGTGGGGTATTGATGTATCTCTTGTTTATCCCGGTGGTGTAGTGACGGAGTTTGCATCACATGCAGGAATTAAAAGAAAAACAAATGCAACCACGCCTAAGTTTATGTTGTTAACTGCCGAACAAGTGGCTCAAGCCGTTGTCAAATTAGTTCGTAACCCGAAACGAATGTGGATACTTCCGTGGATGTGGAGTTTTACTGTATTTCTCAATCGCTTCTTTCCAGGGCTTGTGGACAACACAACCATTAATCGTTTTACAATTCCTGAACGGGAAGATGAGTTGAAGGCAAAATAAATATGTCATTGCGAGAAGTGACGAAGTCACGACGAAGCAATCTTATGATTAAGTTGGAGATTGCTTCACTTGTGGTCTCGATACGTTGCTTCGCAACTACTCGACCAACAAGCTCACAATGACATGTTAACTCTTTTTCAAATCCTTCAAATTCAACTGATAATTCACACGCCCATTAAACTCATTGAGTTCATACGTGAATAAAATATCCACGCGTGCGGGCATGTGTTTGTGCCAATCACCCAAACGAAAACCAATCGCATCGTGCATAAAACCCTTTTCATCTTCAAGTGATAATTTGAGATGTTTACCCTCAGCGCCAACTATGCGCGAATTTTTCACTTTGACATTTCTTGCCACAAAAGATGCTTCACGATTTCCATAGCCAGTCGGTTCGAGATAGCGAAGACATTTTTCATATAACTCAGGGCGGATTTCGCTTAATGACACTTCTGCATCAGCCGTAAGGGTTGGCTTGAGTTCTGTGCCTGATAATTTTTCTTCGGCGACAGATTTCAAGCGCAAAACTAATTCTGTTAAATTTTCATTCTTAACGGTAAAGCCTGCCGCGGCGGCATGACCTCCATGCCTGACAAGTAAATCCGCACATTGGTCTAAGGCGTCGGTGATGTGAAATTCTGGAATTGAACGGCACGAAGCGCGCGTCTCTTCTTCCCCTTTGGAGGCGACAACCGCAGGACGATAATATTTTTCGGTCAAACGTGAAGCGGCGAGACCGATTACACCTGAATTAAAACTTTCATCCACTGCGAAAAGTAAATGCGAATCTTTATCCTGACTCATGGCAATTTCTTCGGCACGAGTTTGCATTTCTCGCGTAATGCGTTGACGTTCTCGATTCTGCATTTCTAATTGTTGAGCCAATTCACCTGCACGAAATACATCAGTCGTCGTCAATAATTCAAAAGAGGCGAGTGCTTCTTTTAATCGCCCTGCCGCATTTAATCGCGGACCTAACATAAAACCAATGTGCATAGCGGTTATTTTTTGAATTGGAACTTCTGCTACGCCTGCAAGAGAAAATAATCCTTGACGCGAAGTCTGCCTCATTTGTTTGAGACCGCGTTTCACTAACACTCGATTTTCACCAACCAGCGGAGCGAGGTCTGCGACTGTGCCTAAGGCGACTAAATCAAGTAACCAATCTAAATTATTCATCATTGGGTCTTGTACGCTGAATAACGCCTCTGCAATTTTGTAGGCGATGCCCACGCCTGCTAAATCTTTATCAGGATACACATCACCATGTTGTTTGGGATTAATCACAGCAAAGGCTTCAGGTAAATTTTCACCATCAGGATGATGATGGTCACTGATGATTAAATCGAGACCGATATTTTTTGCATGTAATGCTTCATTAGGAGAGCGAATTCCACAATCTACACTGATAACTAATTTAATCCCACGTGATTTCAAATCATCTAAAGCAGTTGGGTTTAATCCATAGCCTTCTTCAAAACGGTTGGGGATATATCCAATCACATTTGCATGTAGATGTTTCAAAGCATCTACTAACAAAGCCGTAGCAGTGACTCCGTCAACATCATAGTCACCATAAATGGCAATCGGTTCATTATGCTTAATTGCAAATTGGATACGGTCAACGGCTGTTTGCATTCCAGTCATTTGGAATGGATTGGTATCAATGTTTGGTTTTCCGTTTAAGAAATTTTTCGATTCTTCGTATGTTGCGAATCCACGATTGAAAAGAATCTGCCGCAAAATGGGAGGAAATTTTTCAAGTGCTGAATCCGCTTCCCCCGTAATGTGAGGCGGAATAATCCAGCGTTTATCTCTGGTAATTTCAATTGTCATTTGATTATCTCAAACGTCCCGCAGGTTTTATTCCAATATTTAAGTTTTATGCAGAAACCAGCGGGACGGTATCTAAGATGAAATATTATATTGGAGTATAAACGAAGGGATGTATAATGTATAGAACGGAGTCCACATGAAACCACTTGCATCAGATGAACGACTTGCGACTGTGATGGTGTATACGCATCATATGTTTGTGCGTGGAGACATTGTTGTAAAAGAAAATGTGCGCGCGAGCATTTGGCTTCGGACTCAAAACCAATTAAATTATATTCATTTGCAAAAACCAAATGTGTTATTGTTTGCAGGCGCACAACCAAAATCATTTTCTTATAACGAAATGTTTATGTCTATCAAAGAAGTGATTGCGTTTCACCTCGCGCCACCCGCCGAAGAGATTGCTGATTTTGATACCAGCGAATTAAACCGCGTAATGCAATTTGTGGATATTTTATTGGGGTCATTTACGATGAAGGGAAAAATCCGCATCTCGACTCAAAGCGACTTGGCAACCAACCTCGACATTTCCCACGCGACATGGATGTCTGTTTATGATGCGGATGTGAGCAATTTATATTTGCCTCAATTCAATATGCATGTGCCGATGTTGTTGGTGAACCCCAGTGAAGTTAGTTTTGGAATTGGGTAAAGAGCATAGCCACAGAGTCCACAGAGAGCACAGAGATTCTTTTTGCTTTTCTCAAAAAACTCTGTGACCTCTGTGGCTAAAATTTTTTATGGATTTTTCATTAACAACCCCTGCTTTATTATTCCCAACAGTTTCATTATTATTGCTGGCTTACACCAATCGCTTCTTGACTCTGGCTACCATTATTCGTAATTTATACAATCAATACCATCAAAGTTTAGATAAAACTTTACTTCCTCAGATAGATAATTTACGCCAGCGTGTGTATTTGATTAAGAATATGCAAATCTTTGGTGTATTAAGTTTGTTATTATGTGTCGTCAGCATGTTTGCATTGTTTGCAGGTTGGGTGATGGCGAGTCAATGGTTGTTTGCGATTGCATTAATTTTGATGATGATTTCGTTAGCAATTTCTTTACGCGAATTACAAATTTCATCTGTGGCATTGGATTTGTTATTGACTGATTTAGAGGAACACGAAAAGACAACCTAGGAGGTCCGTATGAAAGCATGGATTAAATCAGGATTGATTGTGGGTGTTTTACAAATCTTGTTTACCTTGCCAGCATTTACAGTTTTTTTCTTGCCGATAGAAATTGGTGCAGTCATTAGTTATGTGGCTTGTTTTATTTTCTTGTTCCTTTATCCTTTACCTGGCATACTCGAAGTTCATTGGACTGCTGAACCACGTCCGCAAAATGAGATTTTGAAATCTGGGGCGTTATCAGGTTTTCTGGCTTCCACTATTGATGGCATTGTTACCTTCTTTTTGATTATGCTTGTTTCTGTATTCGGTGGCATGGAAAAATATTTATACGAGACCATCCCAACGGAAATGGAAGCACTGAGTCAGGTGGGTTTTGGTTCGATGTTTTTTATCATGCTTGTATTATTACAAACTTGTATTGCGTTAATTTTTCATATCCTAACAGGAGTAATTCTTAGCCCAGTGGGTGGATTAATTTATGCAAATATCAAGAATAAAAAAGCGAAAGCAGAGTAGATATGGCGGCTAAAAAAAAATTTCCTAAAGCCACACTTGAAAAAATTCAAAGAGAAAGAATGCTCGGCATTCGGGCTGGGACAAATTCCGACCATAAAATTATCGGCATTTGGGTTGTGACCGTGAACGGACGAGTCTTCGTCCGTTCATGGAGCAAAAAACCACGCAGTTGGTGGCGGACGTTTCTGGAAGACCCACATGGCACGATTTATGTAGCAGGTTCAAAGCGTGGAGTCAAAGTTCGTGCTATGCAAGTGAAAGATGAAAAATTGAAAGACTTGGTCACGAAGGCGTATAAAGAAAAATACAACAAACCTGGCGATTTACATTATGTCGTGCAGAAGAGTCCAAGAGAGACTACGACGGAGTTGGTGGTGGGATAATTTTGTATTATTACCCATCAAAACATGGAGGATTTAAAATGGATATTGCAAATAATTTAATCGACGACGAGGAATTCAGGGCAAAATATAAAGAATCTGCTAATAGCCCTGAAAACGCTACTAAACTTTGGAATACCTATAACAGATTATGTAATGTTGATCCTAGAGAAATGATAAAGAACGGTCAATATTCACAACTAAGGGATTGGTTTTTTAAATTGCTAAATGTCTGTAAACAAATTGATGGTGAAGCATTCAAAATTATTCATAAGGGGCATCCATATTATTTCATCGGAATAACTTCATACTATCTACATGATTATCGAACATCAATTTACTTTTTCGATGCTGCGGTTCAAGAAGATTTAAATGCGGGGGCAGAACCTAAGACAAATCCCAAACCATCAACACGTTTTCTTATGTTAGAAGGTGAAGCAGATAGGCAAGCGGCAAAAGAAATAACTGAATATGCACAAACAAAAGTTCAACGAGCACTAGATTTCTATAATGATGTTACAGGTAAAGTTAAAGTAACAAAATTAACCCTAGAAAATCTCAGAGATAAATTTATTTACAAAACATTAACAAATGGAATTCAACCAGGACTACGTACGCTTGTAACATCACTAATTATTTTTTGCGTAGAATGGGATTATAGAAATGAACATTTGGAATTTGAAATTGCAGAGAAAACTTCTTCACAACCATTCTTTTTGCATATCTTTGAGGGATGTTTATTATTTGAAAGTTTGCTAAGAAATAAACCCAATCCTAAGCCTGATGCTAAAACATTAGATTATTTGTTAAGAGATGAAGATATAAAAACAAAATTTGGTAAAGATTTTAGTATTATCAAGCGACAGCTTAATAAACCTAACCAAAGAGATTATAGTATTGAGGATTTACATGAATATATACAAGGCTATGATAATACTATCGAGAAGACACTGCATATTACTTATGTTGCGAGAAATGTATTAGGGCATAATATCGGTTGGGATAAAAGCATTAAGCAAGACGAATATCGAAAACTTTGTTTCATAATTCTTTCATCTTGTTTTTATGCAATAGATTGTTTATGGAATATATAATTTCCGAATCTCAAATATCGTATAATTCGTCCGATGTTTGAATTCAAAATCACAGCCAAAAATAACAAATCTCGCATGGGGATATTCTCCACACCACATGGTGATTTAATCACGCCTGTCTTTGCGCCTGTGGGCACACAAGCCACAGTCAAAACACTTACGCCTGAACATCTCAAAGATATAAATTCATCCCTTGTTTTGAGCAACACCTATCATTTATATCTGCGCCCCGGCGATGAACTTGTGCGTGATATGGGTGGTTTGCATAATTTTATGCAATGGCATAATCCCATGCTCACTGATTCGGGTGGCTTTCAAGTTTTTTCATTGGCACAAACTCGCAAAATTGATGAAGATGGCGTCACTTTCAAAAGTCACATTGATGGTTCCACGCATCGCTTCACGCCTGAAAAGTCAATTGCCATTCAAGAAAATCTTGGTGGTGATATCATCATGGCATTTGATGAATGTGCTGACCCAAATGATTCTGCTTACATCAAAAAAGCAATGGAGCGGACTCATCGTTGGGCAGAACGTTCCGTCAAAGCAAAGACTCGCACAGACCAAGCATTATTTGGGATTGTACAAGGAGGCGTCAACCCTGACCTGCGAACTGAATCAGCCGCGTTTATTTCTTCTTTAGAGACGCCCGGCATTGCAATCGGTGGTCTCTCCGTTGGTGAGACAAAACAAGAAATGCACGATACATTAGATGTCATTATGCCTTTGCTCCCTGAAAATAAACCGCGTTATCTTATGGGCGTTGGCACTCCCGAAGACTTAATCAATGGCGTTGCGCGTGGCATAGATATTTTTGATTGTGTCCTCCCAACTCGACTCGCTCGTCATCATTCCGCTTTTGCACCTGATGGCAGATTAAATTTAATGAATGCAACTTTTGCCAGAGATGGACGTCCAATTGACGAAACTTGTGATTGTTATGCCTGTAAAACTTTCACTCGCGCTTACATTCGCCATTTGATTGTCGCCAAAGAATTATTAGCAGGCACATTGATTTCTATTCATAACTTGCGAGCATTAATAAGATTAATGGAACAAATCAGAATCTATATTGCTGATGGCTCATTTGAATCCCGTGTACCTGAGTTGTTAAGTCAATGGTCAAATAATGCAAAAAGAAAAAAAACAGAATAGAGACTATTAATGAATTTTATAGACGCAATTGTTTTAGGTATCGTGCAAGGATTAACCGAATTTATCCCTGTTTCATCCACTGCTCATTTATTTATCACCAGCAACTTACTTGGGCTTCCATCTGATAACGTAACTTTTTCATTTAATGTCATTATTCAATTAGGCACAGTGCTTGCCATGCTGGCTTTCTTTTGGAAAGACATTTGGCAAATTGTTCAAGCCTTTCTTTTGGGAATAAAAAATAAGAAACCATTTGAAGATTTTTATTCTCGGCTTGGTTGGTTGATTATTGTCGCCACTATCCCCGCCCTCATTGCAGGATTTTTATTACAAGACTTCGTCAAACAAATGTCTGCGGATTCTCTCTTATGGGCTGGGATTCGTTTACTATTCACAGCAGTTTTGCTTTTTGCGGTGGAATATTTTGATAAAAAAAATCGCACACTTGAATCTGCGACTTGGGTAGATGCTTTATCTGTTGGATTATTTCAAGTGCTAGCAATTTTCCCTGGTGCTTCCCGTTCTGGCTCAACGATGGCAGGTGGCATGTTGCGCGGCTTTGACCGTCCCTCTGCGGCGCGGTTTGCGTTCTTAATGTCTGCTCCCATTTTGCTAGCGGCGGGTGTTTATGAATCAATTCAAGTAATTGCTTTACCCAACACAACTGAGTTTATGCCAATTCTGATGACAGGTTTTATCACATCCGCAATTGTTGGTTGGATGTCCATTAAGTGGCTATTAAACTATTTACGAAATAATTCGCTTTATATTTTCTCAGCCTATTGTTTAATTGTAGGAATTATTGTTTTGGTGATTCGATAATTATGGATACAAAGCCTTTGCTTAAACTTTTGGTAGAAACAGAATCTCCATCACGTGATAAAGATGCAGTAAATCGTGTTGCATCTATTGTTATGGAAGAAGCGAAAAAACTCGGTGCACATATTGAAGTGCTAGAAAATGTTCAAACTGGGAATCATGTCATATCTAAGTGGGGAAGTGGGAAAAATCAAATTTTATTTTTATGTCATTTAGATACAGTCTTTCCATTAAATACAATCAACAAAATGCCATATCGTGAAGCGGATGGAAAGATTTTTGGTCCAGGCACATTGGATATGAAAGCGGGCATTGTGATTGCTTTAGGTGCAATTGAAGATGCAATTAAAAATGGAATGACGCGACCAGTCACTTTGTTATGCACATCGGATGAAGAGATTGGAAGCGAAACATCACGAGAATTAATTGAAAAACTTGCTAAAGAATCTGAATTGGTGTTGGTGATGGAATCCGCTTTGGTGGATGGTTCGTTGAAAACTTGGCGCAAAGGTGTTGGCGAATTTTGGGTGAAGACAAAAGGTGTTGCCTCACATGCAGGTGGTGACCATGAAAAAGGTCGCAATGCAATTGAAGAGATGGCGCATCAAATTATTGCAATTCAAAAGTTAACTGATTATTCAAAACAAACCACTTTGAATGTTGGTGTAATTAACGGTGGCACAGTTTCCAATGTGGTGCCTGAAGAATGTACCATTCAAGTAGATGTGCGTGTGATGCAACCTGGTGAATGGGAACGCCTTGAATCTGAAATGCAAAAGTTAAAACCAGTTTTAGATGGAACATCGCTTCATATTACGGGCGGATTGAATCGTCCACCTATGCCTTTTGATTCAACGATGGAAAAAACATTTGCAAAAGCAAAAGCAATTGCAAAAGAAATTGGCATGGACTTAAAAGCAGGTGGTTCAGGTGGTGGCTCTGACGGAAATTTTGTTGCCCCATTGGGTATTCCAGTATTAGATGGGATGGGTGCAGTGGGTGAAGGCTATCATTCGGAACGAGAATATATTTTTGAAAATAGTTTGGATGAAAGAATTAAGTTGATTTCGGAGTTATTAAGAAAGTGGTAATTAGCATGTCATTGCGAGTGAGTGAAACGAGCGAAGCAATCTCTTCGTTTATTAGGAGATTGCTTCGCCGTCAAAAAACAAGGGCGACGGCTCGCAATGACATTATCCTCATCTTTCTTCTTTCCTCTTTCCTTATCTCTTGCTCAACACCACAACCAACATCGCAAACACAGATTGTCACCATCAACTATTCTCCATTTATAGAATCTCAAATGAATGAAGTGTATGCTTGTGCAAATGATTTATCTATTATTTTGAAAGTTACAAACGAATCACCAGAGATTACATTTCGTTTTGGCGAACCAGATATTTTATTGAATTTTGCTTATCAAATCGGTGAAGAAGAGATTGTAGTTGTCACAAACTCACAAAACGATTTGCAAATGCTTTCATTAAATGAAATGCAGAATCTCTTTGCAAGCGGAGAAAATGTTTGGGTGTATGCCGAAGGAGAGGAAATGCAGAAGGTGTTTGATCAAGTTACAATGCAAGGAAGAGGCGTTTCTTCATCTGCAAAAGTGGCATCGAATCCAAAAATCATGATTCAGATGATGGAAGAAAATCCAAATGCAGTTGGGTTTATCCCAAAAAGTTTACTGACGCAAAATCTAAAAGAAATTTATTCAGTTGGTGTTTTTCCCGTTTTGGCATTGACCGAAACCGAGCCACAGAGGGCTGTGAAAAGTTTGATTGTTTGTTTACAGGGCTTTTAACCACAAAGGGTCACGAAGGCACACAAAGGTTTTTAAGGTTTTCCTTTGTGACCCTTTGTCTCCTTCGTGGTGAACATTTTGAAAGTTAGTTGTAAATAAGTCCTTTGCGCCAAAATGCACAAAAGGGGTAAAATCGTTTTGTATGTCATCACCAATTCTTGAATTGAAAAATGTTAACAAAACTTACTCCACTGCGGCGGGGGATTTTGTTGCATTAAAAAACGTCAACCTCAAAGTGCAAGCGGGTGAATTTTTAGGCGTGGTCGGAAAATCGGGCGCGGGAAAATCTACATTGCTAAACATGATAAATGGCGTGGACACATTATCAAGCGGCGACGTGTTTGTAAAAAATATTTCAGTACATGATATGAGCGAAGACCAACGTGCACATTGGCGTGGCAAAACAATGGGCGTGGTCTATCAATCGTTTCAATTACTGCCAATGTTAACTTTGATAGAAAATATTACTTTGCCAATGGACTTAGCAGAAAATTTCAAACCGCGCGAATCAAAAGAACGTGCCATGCAATTATTGCAAATGGTTGAACTCGAAGAACATGCCAATAAATTGCCCGCATTTATTTCGGGTGGTCAACAACAACGTGTTGCCATCGCGCGTGCGCTTGCCAACGACCCTGAAATTTTAGTCGCCGATGAACCCACAGGAAGTTTAGATTCTGTCACTGCCGATATTATTTTTGATTTGTTTTCAAAACTTGTTTATGAAAAAAATAAAACCATCATCATGGTCACGCATGATATGAGTTTGACTGGAAAATTTTCACGCAGTTTAACCATGCAAGACGGCGAATTGATTGAAGCCGAACTCGAACCTGCTTTTGATAAAACCATGATGCGGAGGCGCAAATGATTCAATCACCGCCTCTTTCTTCGGGGATACTTGATTCTGCTTCGTCAACAGATTCTATGATTGAACTTCGTTCACTCGTCAAACGCTTCTCCAACGCCGCAGGGGAATTTACTGTATTAAAAGGAATAGACCTGACCATCAATCGCGGACAATTTGTTTCCATTGTTGGTAAATCTGGCAGTGGCAAATCCACATTATTAAACATGATTACAGGCATTGACCATCCCACCGAAGGGCAAGTCATTGTCAATGGCACAGATATTTATGATGGAGTCAATGAAAGCACGCGTTCAAAATGGCGCGGAAAAAACTTAGGCATTGTCTTTCAGTTTTTTCAATTACTTCCGATGTTAACTTTGCTCGAAAATGTCATGCTCCCGATGGATTACGTGAACATGTATGATTTCGATGAACGTCCACAAAGAGCAATGGAATTATTGAAATTAGTTGGTTTAGAAAAATTTGCAAATAAATTACCCGTCTTAGTTTCTACAGGTCAACAACAATTGGCGGCGATTGCCAGAGCAATGGCGTGTGACCCTCCATTGTTAATTGCTGACGAACCGACAGGAAATTTAGATACACGTTCAGCTGATACGATTATTGGATTGTTTGAGCATTTTGTTGCACAAGGCAAAACAATCGTAATGGTGACACACGACCCATCATTAACTTCGCGTACACATCGCAATGTTATTATTTCTGATGGTGAATTAATTAATGAAACCATTTCAAGGTCATTGCCACAATTGAGGCATCGTCACATGCTTGAGTTTACGAAATTGGCTGAGATGAAAATCTATCAGCCACGTGAGACGATACTTTCTCGTGATGAGCATGTGGATTATTTCTTTATGATTCGTTCAGGCGAAGTGGAAGTGGTGTTACAAAATAAAAATAAAGAAACTGTACTTTCTAAATTAGGCAAAGATGAATTTTTTGGTGAAATGGAATTATTGCGCGGTGGCAAAGCGATTGCAAACGTACGTGCGGGGAATAAACCCGTAGAATTAGTTTTGCTTCCCCGAGCAGACTTTACCCGCGTCATGAACGAGTCTCCTATCACAGCAGAAGCGGTTAGTAAAATTGTTCAAAAAAGACTCGAAGCACAAAAAATGTTAGACCCAAGAGAAAATCATCAATCAAACAGTGAGGTCTCGATACGCCGCAAAAACAAGAGCGTGGCTACTCGACAACCGAAATCGTAAATTGAAATGTCTGATATTCGCAAACTCCCGCAAGTTTTATATATTGAAGACAGCGACGAAGCGCGTTCGCTGGTGCGACGTTTGCTTGCAGATAGTTATGTTGTGCTTGAAGCATCCAATCCATTAGATGGTTTGCAACTGGCGGAAGAAACCCAACCAAATTTAATTTTGCTAGACCATAATTTACCGCAAATGACCGGTAGTGAAGCGGCAACACGTTTGAAAAAAATGTTGCCTAATACACCAATTGTGATTATTTCAGGTGATACATCCAAGGGTGCGCGTGAACGGGCACTTGCGGCAGGTGCGGTTGGTTTTATTTCTAAACCGATTGATGATGATTTTGAAAAATTGCTGACAGAATATTTGAATGGCAAAGTTGAAAAACTAGAACATGCTGAAAAATATTTGCAAGCGTATCAACAAGAATTGGTTGAACGGCTTGAAGGCAATATTCGCCAACTATCGAGTGCTTTAGAAAAAAATAAACATTTGCTTTCACAAAATGAAAAAATGTTTAGCATGTTAGACCGTCGCCATAAACTTTTACAAACTGCGGCGCGCGTCGGGCAAATGGTGACATCTATTTTAGATTTGAATGATTTGCTCAAGCATACGGTTAACATTATATGTAGTGAATTTAATTTTTATTATTCGGGAATCTTTTTGTTATCAGATGATAAACAGTTCGCTGAGTTGCGAGCGGGTTATGCACTGGCAGGCAGAAAAATGCTTGAAGCCAAATATCGTCTGCCGGTGGATGAACAATCTATGATTGGTAAATCTATTTTGACTCAAATCCCGCAAGTTGCTTCGGATGCCGAGCATGCACAATCACGCTTCAAGAATCCGTTTTTGCCTGATACTAAATCTGAAATGGCTCTTCCATTGATAGTTGATTCAATTGCACTTGGCGCATTGACCGTGCAAAGCAATCAAATCAATGCCTTTTCAGAAGATGATATTACTTCGTTACAAGCCATGTCTGAACAGGTGGCGATTGCGATTAACAATGCACAATTGATGAAGAAACTTGAATCGGCAAATTTTGAATTATTGCGTACAAAAACATATGAAGCCATTGCCACTGCTACAGGCGAAGCGATTCATTGGGTAGGGAATAAAGCCGCTCCGATTCCCGGTAGTGTTAGCCGCGTGCGAGAAGATATTAAATATTTAATCACTTTGTTAGCAAGCATGGATGAATCGGGCTTGGAAAATGAATCATTACGAGAAGCAGTTCGCAACGTCCGAGAAGAGGCGCAAAATCAAGGCTTGGATTTGAAATCTATCTTGGAAGAAATGTCTGCCATGAAATCAAATCGTTTGCAGGCTTTGCTCAGTGTTGAGTCATTGATGGAAGATTTAACGATTGCTGAAAATAGTGCCAACACGATTTTGGAAATCAAAGAAGGTTTGATTGGACCCGCACGCCAACGCAGTGATGCAAGTATTTCGTTGGAAGAGATGATTACAAGCACTGTTGAAAATATGGGCTTACCTGATGGGGCAGTGGAAATGGGTTGGGAAAAAAATATGCCGCACACTTTTGGTGATGCACGTCAATTGGAGCAAGTGTTTAATAATTTAATCAAAAATGCGTGGGAAGCGTTGACGAATGCAAATGTGAATAACCCAAAAATTACTGTGGCAGGTTGCCGTGATAATGACTCAAATTTTGTTTTGGTGATTGTGAAAGATAATGGACCTGGAATACCAAAAGAAATTCAAGAAAAAATTTGGGTTTCATTTTTTACTACCAAAGGTGGTAAGGGCGGAACGGGGTTAGGACTTTCGGCTGTCATGCAAATTGTGAATCAACATGGCGGAAAGATTTGGTTAGAAAGTGAAAGTGGAAGCGGTGCAACTTTTTATGTTAGGTTACCGATAGAAAAGTAATTAGTAATTGGTAAATTAAAATCCTTTGTGTATCTTCGTGACACTTAGTGATGAAAAAGATGAAAGCGAGAAATTATGACAACTGTTTTATTAGTAGATGACGAAAAATTGATTCAGCGAAGTTTAGAAAAAACTCTATTGCGAGCAGGTTTTGATGTATTCACTGCCTCCGATTGCACAACTGGCAAAGAAGTTTTTTCACGCAATGCCAACTCAATTGACATTGCTGTATTAGATTTGAACATGCCAGACTTTGATGGCAACCCTAAAAATGATGCAGGTTTTGATTTGTTAGATGAATTGAAAAAACAAAAATCAAACTTACCTGTGATTATTTTGACGGCGTATGACGAAGTGAGTAAAGCCAAAGATGCCGTTTCAAAAGGTGCAAATGCCTTCTTTGTTAAAGGAAGAGAGCAAGGCTTGGTGGAGTTGGTGCAGAAGATTCTTGGAAAGTAGAAAGTGGCGAGATTTGAAAATCAAATCCCTTTGTGTACCTTTGTGACACTTAGTGGTGAAAAATGAAAGTGAGGAAAAATGTCATCTTCAATTGAAAGACATGCAAAATTGTTAAAAGCCGCAGCCAGTGCGGCACGTAGCATCACTACAATTCTTGATTCGTATGAATTGTTTCAACGCACGGTAGAAATTATCTGCGATGAATTTGGTTTTTATTATGCAGGCGTATTTTTAGTCGAGGGCGATTACGCAGTTCTCAAAGCAGGTCGAGGCGAAGCGGGTCGTGCCATGTTGCGCGAAGGTCACAAACTTGCCATTGGTGGCAACTCGATGATTGGCGCCAGCATTGCCAATAAAAAAGGTCGCATTGCATTGGATGTCGGTACGGAGGCTGTCTTTTTTGAAAACCCGCATCTGCCAAAAACTCGTTCCGAAATGGCGCTTCCACTCATCATCAATGATGAGGCGATTGGTGCGCTCACTGTTCAATCAACAGATGAAGCCGCATTCCATGAAGAAGATATTGATGCTTTGCAAACCATGGCAGACCAGTTAGCTGTTGCGATTCAAAATGCTAAGTTGCATAGAGTTGAAGAACGACGTTCCAGATTATTGAAAGCCGCCAACCGTGTTGGAAAAGAAACCGCTTCTATTCTTGACCTCGACCTGTTACTGCCACAAACCGTCAACATTATCTGCGAAGCATACGGATTGTATTACGCAGGCGTGTTCTTGATTGAAAATGATTATGCTGTTTTACGCGCAGGCTACGGAAAAGCAGGCAAAGCCATGTTAGCAGAAGGTCATAAATTATTAATTGGTGGCGACTCAATGATTGGTCAATCCATTTCTTTGGGTGAAGCACGCATCGCTTTGGATGTTGGTGAAGAAAGAAAGCACTTTAAGAATCCGCACTTGCCACATACTCGTTCTGAAATGGCATTACCCATTATTTATGGAAACAAGCCGTTAGGCGCAGTCACCATTCAAAGCTCAGAAGAAAATGCTTTCAGTGAAGATGATATTACGACATTAATCACAATGGCTGAACATTTAGCAGTTGCGATTAATAACGCTCATCTCATTGAAGAGCTCAAAGAAGCACATAACGAAATTTTACGAAACAAAGTCTTTGAAGCGCTCACCACAGCATCCACTGAAGCCATTCACTGGATTGGAAATAAAACACTTCCAATTTCATTGACGATAGCAAGATTAAAAGAAGAAATTGCAGAAGGCAAAGTAGAGACTGAATCTTTGAAAGAAGATTTAGACATGATTGCCGAAAGTGCGGCACAGATTATCCAAGTCAAAGAACAATTGATCGGGGCTGTGCGTGAAATGAAACCACGTTCTATTTTGTTAGCAGATGTTTTACAAACTGCGGCATATCAACGTGGTATTGATGAAAATATGTTGAAAGTTCAAATTGACCCAGCCGCCGCGTATGTAATTGCAGATAGCACACAACTGACACGTGCTGTCGGAAATATTTTGCAAAATGCGGTTGAGGCTGGAGCGAAGTCTATCAAAATCACATCACGTCTAACAGAAGAAAGAGGCGTACTCGAAATTGATGTTGAGGATGATGGCGCAGGCATGAGTGATGAAACGATGCGAAAAGCATGGTCACCATTTTTTAGCACGCGCGGAGTCTCACATCATGGCTTAGGTTTGCCTGCCACGATGCACGTTGTATCTCAATCACAAGGGCGGATTGCTTTAGTTAGTGAAGAAGGTAAAGGCACAACCGTTGCAATGTTCATGCCGAAAGGTTTTGCAGTAGATGGAAGTGTTGAATCTGAATCGGTTAAAAATATTTTGTTGATTGATGATAATGATGATTGGGCTAAACTTTTCGTGCATTTGTTGAAGAATACAAAAATTAAATTGAATCAAATCACTGATGTCAAAAAGATTCCATCTGCCGATATTATTTTTGTGGATGAAAACATCGCTTCTGTTTCATTGAAAGATGTTTTATCTGCACTTGCCAAAGCAGATGTGTTATCGAAGACAGTTGTTTTAACTTCTGCCATTAACCCTGAACGTGTAACCCAATATTTACGTGATGGTGTAAAAGATGTAAGTGTTAAACCCTATTCGGCGAATGAAGTAAGTGAATTGTTGAAATAAGAAGACATGACATGTCTCATTAGACCCATTGCCTTCAATCACCATTGAATGGAAAAAGGTCATAATTAATTATAGTTTTATTAAGACATGTCATGTCTCAGAATGAAAGAAGAAAATGAGACCTCGTTGGCGAAAAGTTTTTCATGATTTATGGGATAACAAAGCCCGTACTTTGTTGGTTGTATTTTCCATCGCTGTGGGTGTATTTTCTATTGGCGTAATTTCAGGCGCGTATGTCATCATTTCAAATGATATGAGTGTTTCGTACGCCGCCAATAACCCTGCTAATGTTGAATTGCGTTTAGAAAATTTTGATGATGATATTCGCTCATCAATTCAAAATGCAAACGGTGTTAAGGAAGTTGAAGTCCGCCGTGTTGTCAATTTTCGTATGCGACCTGAAAACAGCGAACAATGGACAACCATTGACCTCGTGGCGTTTGAAAGTTTCAGTGAGAATCAAGTCAACTTGTTAGTGCCAGTTTCAGGCGCGCGCGAAGCGGGTAAAAATGAAATTTTGTTAGAGCAAGATGTCCTCGAAGATATGGATATTTCTATCGGTGATACGCTTTTAGTGGCATTGCCCGATGGTTCTACAAAATCTTTAACAGTCGTTGGTTTTGTCAAAGACGCTTCAACAAGCGCAGGTGATTTTTTAGCGTCGCCACTTGGTTTTACAGTGATGGAAACCATGCAAACCTTACGTCAGCCTGAATTATTTAATCGAGCCTACATCACCGTTACAGGTGACTCAAATGATAACGCGCACATTCGTGAAATTGGCGCGTCATTAAAAGAAAAACTTGAAAAAAGCAATATCTCTGTTTTTCGTACACGTTTTTCTGAAACCAATAAACATCCGCTTGCCGATACATTAAATGCAGTGCTTGGTATCTTAATGGCATTGGGTATTTTGATTGTGTTGTTATCGAGTTCATTAATCGCCAATACATTAAGCGCGTTATTAAATCAACATTATCGTCACATTGGCGTAATGAAATTAATCGGTGGCAAAAGTAATCAAGTACTTACCATGTATCTCGCTTTAATTATCGCCTTTGCAATTTTGGCATTGCTAATTGCAATTCCACTTGGCGGGCAAGGCGCGTATGGTTTGGCATCATTTATTTCTGGTGAATTAAATTTTAGTTTGCTTGGCTATCGTATTGTGCCTATCGCAATCATCGTGCAAATTTTGGTTGGTTTGTTTGTGCCTTTGATTGCTGGGCTTGCTCCCGTATTAAGCGGCTCAAAGATTACAGTCTTACGCGCGTTGAGTAATGATTTGGCTGGAGATGAAAGCAAACCTCAAGCAGATGGACAAACCCGCGTCTCTTGGCTAGACTGGACACTGGTTCGCTTAACCCGCATCTTGGCATCTCGGGGAATCCAAGTGCCACGACCGTTCATCATTTCGCTAAGAAATACATTTCGTCGCCGCAGACGTTTGGTATTAACTTTATTTACATTGACAATGGGTGGCGCGATTTTTATTGCTGTATTTAATGTACGTGTCAGCTTAAATTCATACATTGATGAACTTGGCAGTTACTTCCGCGCTGATGTCACCTTAGATTTTGACCAAGCCTATCGCATTAGTGAAGTGGAGCAATACGTCATGCAAGTAGATGGCGTACAACATGTCGAAGCATGGCAATTTATAGCGGCTGAATTGCTCTATCCCGATGATTCAATCGCCGATAATATCAATTTGCTTGCCCCGCCAATTGATACAGAATTGGTCAAACCGATTTTTGCGTCTGGGCGTTGGTTTCAAAAAGATGAAGACATTACTCGTAAACTTGTGGTGAGTGAAGCCATTTTCACTTACTATCCAAACTTACAAGTGGGTGATGAATTAAAGTTAAAAGTCAATGGCAATGATGAAACTTGGCAAGTAGTTGGTATTTTCAAGTTCGTAGGGCGTGAAGGCATTTTGGCATATACACCACTTGAATATGCCGAACAAGCCCTCAATTTAGCAAATCGCTCTTTTTCATTCCGTGTGACCACGAATCAACATGACCGCGAATCACAAGATAGAGTTGCCGAAGAGTTAGATGTATTCTTCCGTACCAATGGATTCAAACTGCGTGAAGCCGAATCAGGTTTATCTTCATTAGATGTTGTCACTGAAAGTATGGGTACATTAGTAGTTTTTCTTTTAATCATGGCAATCTTAACTGCCATCGTTGGAGCAATGGGTTTAACAGGCACAATGGGCATGAATGTTCTAGAACGCACTCGTGAAATTGGCATCACGCGTGCTATCGGCGCAGATGATAGTGCCATTATGCGTACTGTTATTGGGGAAGGCTTTGTAATTGGTATGATTTCGTTCATCATGGCGATATTTTTATCTATTCCAATCTCGTATGGGCTTTCTTATATTTTAGCGATAACAGTATTCGAGTCACCGATTACGGTTGTGTTCACTTATCTTGGGTACGCTATTTGGCTTGGATTAATCATCATCCTTTCTATCATTGGCTCCGTTGTCCCAGCCCGCAATGCCGCAAGTTTAACCATCCGTGAAGTATTGGCGTATGAATAAGTTATGTCATGGCGAGCCGCGCTTGGTTGTCGAGTTTATCGAGACACTTGTTCTTTGCGGCGAAGCACTCTCCAACGTAATGCGTGATGCGTAATTCGTAATTGGTAATTCGTAATTTCGGGAATATTCGTAAATCGTAAATCCAAAATCGTAAACCGTAAATTGAAAATCGTAAATTGAAAAAGGTTAACAATGAAAAAAAATATTTTGAAATACTCTAGTTTATTTGTAATTCTTGCAATGCTACTTATTGCTTGTGGCGGGCAATCTGCTGAGAATACAGAATCTGTTCCAGAAGTAGTCCCTTCTAATGAAGTGATTGCTGAAGGTAGGCTTGAACCTGTGCAAGGAACCAATTTAACTTTCCAAGCACGCGGAATTGTGGAAGAAGTTTTGGTCCAAGCCGGGGATAGTGTCAGCGAGGGAGATGTTTTAGTTCGCCTCGCAAATGCAGGCGTGGCGGAGGCGCAGGTTGTCATCGCACAAAATGCGTATGATTTACTTCTTCGCAACGAAAGCGGAGACCGTGCAACATTATGGCAAGCATACATGAATGCTCAAATTGCGCGCGCGGATGCAGAAGAAGATTGGGAAGATTTGAATGTTGACTCAATCGAAGACCGTATTGAGGATATTGAAGCCGACATTGAAGATTTGCGCGATGACTTGCAAGATGCTCAAGAAGAATTTGATAAATATTCAAATTTAGATGAAGATAATTCACGCCGCCAAACTGCCGAAGATGATTTAGAGGATGCGCAAGAAAATTTGAACGATAAGATTCGTGAACTTGAAGCTGAAATTCGTGAACGTGATGAAGTGAAAGCAATTTATGATTCTGCACTTGCCGCTGAAGCCGAAGCCAAATATCAATATGAAAATAGTTTGGATGGTCCGAATGCTGACCAACTTGCATTGGCAAAAGCAAACTTAGATGCCGCACAAGATGCGTTATCCAATTATGTTTTGACGGCTCCATTTGATGGTGTGATTGCTGATGTGAATGTGAAAGTTGGTGAACAAGTTGGCACAGAGACTCGTGTGGTGAGTATTGCCAATTTTGATTCATGGATTGTCGAAACAACTGATGTGACTGAATTAGAAGTTGTGAAGTTAAGCGTAGGTCAACAAGTGACTTTGAATCCTGATGCTTTGCCAGATTTGCAACTCACTGGTGAAGTCGTTGAAATCAGCAATGCTTTCACACAACAAGGCGGCGATATTCTGTACACTGTCAGAATTAAGGTCAATGAGAGTGATGAACGTTTGAAATGGGGTATGACTTTGGAAGTGACGTTTATAGAAGCAGAATAAAATTGAAGTAAATATTTATATAAACTGCCTATCAAATTTTGATAGGCAGTTTGTTGTTAAAGTATAATTTCACCTATGGCAAAATCTACCCGCCCACTTGACCCAGAATCCAAACCTGATGATAAGGTTGACCATGCACTTCGTCCACAGAAGTTAAATGACTTAATTGGACAAAACCAAGTTAAAGAAAATTTATCCATCTTGATTGATGCGGCAAAACATCGCAATGAAGCGTTAGACCATGTTTTATTTTATGGTCCGCCTGGGTTGGGAAAAACGACTCTCGCTCATGTGTTAGGAAATGAAATGGGAGTTAACGTCAAAGTGACTGCTGGACCTGCCATTGAACGAGCAGGTGACTTAGCCGCGATTCTGACTAACCTTCGTGCTGGTGATGTGTTATTCGTTGACGAAATTCATCGCCTCGGACGTGCAGTGGAAGAAGTGTTATATCCTGCCATGGAAGATTTTGCTTTGGATATTGTTATCGGCAAAGGACCTTCAGCACGTTCAATTCGTTTGAAGTTACCAAAGTTCACAGTCGTTGGTGCAACGACAAGATTGGCATTAGTCACTGCTCCATTGCGAGCAAGATTTGGTGCAGTCTATCGTTTGGATTATTACGATATTGAAGCCATGAAACAAATTGTGACTCGTGCTTCGGGCATGTTAAAAGTATCAGCAGATGAATCAGGCATCAGCGAGGTAGCGAGGCGTGCGCGTGGGACTCCACGAATCGCATTGCGTTTGTTACGTCGTGTCAGAGATTTTGCTCAAGTGCGTGCGGATGGAGTCATCACACAAAAAGTTGCTAAAGAAGCATTGGATTTGTTGCAAGTGGACCCGCTTGGTTTGGATGATGTGGACAGGCGCGTGTTGAAAACGATTATCGAAAAATATAATGGCGGACCTGTGGGTTTGAATACGATTGCGGCTTCGATTAGTGAAGAGCAAGATACGATTATGGATGTGGTTGAACCGTATTTATTGCAACTGGGATTTTTAGATAGAACTCCGCAAGGACGTGTTGCCACAAAATCTGCGTATGAACATTTGGGGTTGGATTATGTGGAAGAGGGTCAGCCGAGATTACTGTAATGTCATTGCGAGCCGTTGGTCGAGTAGCCCTAAGCGGTTTTGCGAAGGGCGTATCGAGACCATAAGGCGAAGCAATCCTGTGTATGAAAGGAAAATTTATGTTACAAGAAATCACAATCACATCCAATGCACAAGAATCAATTAAACCATTGATTGAATCAGCGATTCAAAGTCAATTGAAAACTTTACAGCATGGCATCAAACGTACAAAAGAAAGAATTGCTGAGTTCGAGAAGAAAATGGAAATATCTTCTGCTGATTTTGAAAAGAAATTAAAAGATGGAACAATAGAAGAAACACTCGAAACCATAGATTGGAATATGGAACTCGCCGCTTTGCGATTGTTAGAAGCGCAATATCAGTCATTAAGTGAGGCGAAGATTGATTGAGAAATATTTTCAAGCCATAGTAGATTTGTTAGCAAGTTTGCCTTTTGTTTCTTCATCAGAAGTAAATTTAGATAAACGAACAGAATTAATTGGCTTTGTGCGTGGTGAAGTGGGCTTTAAGGACGGCTCTACCTTATTATTTTTTCGTGAATTAGTGGATTTGAGATTGCAAAATCAAAAAGTAATGTATGCTTATCATTATCAAAAATCGGATGGCACATTAATTTTTCGGTATGATGATACGGCTCATCATAGTTCGATTTCGACTTTTCCACATCATAAACATGTTGCTGATGGAAAGGTTACAGAATCAAATCCTCCTACGTTGGAAGAAGTGTTAAAAGAAATCGAAGAGTATCTTGATAAAAAATAGATTATGGAAACCATCGCTCGTTACTTAATCATCGGCGGAATCATATTAATTCTGATTGGCGGAGGAATATACCTCGCCTCCAAATTTGGAATCCCACTTGGTCGCTTGCCCGGTGACATTCGCATTGAAGGAGAAAACGGCTCGTTTTATTTTCCTGTTACTACTTCAATTTTGATTTCTGTGATTTTGACGATTGTATTAAATTTGATTTCAAGGTTTTGGAATAAATAAAGATTATGAAAAAACCATCCACGAATTTTTCACGAATAAACGAATCTATAGCATTGAATTCGTGCATTCGTGGTTTTATTCGTGGACGGTAAAGATAATATATGAAAACCAATCGCACCCTCATCATTTCCATAATAATCTTCCTTTGTCTTATCTGCTTCATCATCGGGGGTATTGGATATTTCTATTTCGCCAACCTTCCACCGACTGCTTTGGCTGATAGCGGGTATTACATTCGTATTACCAAAGTTTATTATCATCCAGGTTTTGGGCTTTCGTCACCTTTTGAAATTAAAGACGTACATATGAGCACATTTGAAATTCTTGATGACGATCGTGGATATGCAAAAGATAAAAACCGCGTTTATTTAGACGGACTTCCAATTCCCGAAGCAGACCCTGCTACATTTGAGATATTGGAAGACCGATATTGGCGTGATAAGAATTATGTGTACTTGAATGAAAGAATTTTTAGTAATGACCCTGAAAATTTTGAATTTATCTCTGGTAATTTAATGCGCGATAGCCATCATATTTATTGGAGCACAGAAATTATTTCAGACGACCCGTCTAATTTCACTATCATTGACGATTCAGGTTCTACTACATACTGGAAGGACTCACAAAATATATTTTTCAACGGCAGTCCAATTGAAGATGCAAATATAAATACATTTGAAATTATTGATGATATATATTCGCATGATGATACAAACGTCTTTTATCGTGCCGATACTATTTCTCAAGCCGATATCGCTTCTTTTGAAGTGGTCGAAATGCCTTATGCAAAAGATGATTTCTCTGTTTTTCATATGGAGCATATTCTCCCCAACGCAGACCCACAAACATTCTATATCTTGAATATAAAATTTCGATGCACTGCCGATTCGCAAACCGCATATTATCAAAATATACCCATTCCAAATTTTGACCCCAACACCATCCCAAGTGATTCAATTGTCACCAATTGTGATGAAACCCGCATGTACTTTTCTCCATGAAAACATCTGATTTCGATTATCACTTACCAGAGTCTTCGATTGCACAGACTCCTGCTGAACCACGCGACTCATCCAGACTTTTAGTTTTGCGTCGTGACTCAGGAGAGATAGCACATCGCTTCTTTCGTGATGTCAAGTTGTTTCTGCAACCAAACGATTTGCTTATCCTGAATCAGACTCGTGTTATCCCCGCCAGAATTTTTGCAAAAAAAGAATCAGGTGGCAAAGTGGAATTGTTGCTATTAAGAAAACGCAATGACCTCACTTGGGAATCTTTAGTAGGTGGTAAAGGTTTGCGTGTAGGCAAATTAGTGTTTGTAGAAATAGAAAATAAAAAAATTCAAGTTGAGATTCTTGAAATTCTCGAAGGCTCAGAACGCTTGATTAAATTTTCAGAACCCATCGAACCGTATTTTCCAAAAATTGGAAATATTCCGTTACCTCCATACATTCACGAAAAATTATCTGATCCCGAAAGATATCAAACAGTTTATTCAAAAAATACAGGCTCTGCCGCCGCACCAACCGCCGGACTTCACTTCACACCTGAATTACTAAATGAAATCAAAAACATGGGCGTGAAAATTGGCTTGGTCACTTTGCACGTTGGCTTAGATACATTTGCTCCAGTCAACGAAGAAAATCCCGAAGAACACAAAATCCATACTGAATGGTGCGAGTTGACTCAAGAAACAGCAGATTTAATCAATGAAACAAAACGAAATGGCGGAAGAGTCATTGCAGTAGGGACAACATCTGTGAGAACATTAGAAACTGTTGGGAATCTCCAATCTCTAATCTCTAATTCTCAGATTTCACCATTTATCGGACCCACAAGCATTTACATCCTCCCCAACTACAAATTCAAAGTCGTAGATGCCATGATTACAAACTTCCATTTACCAAAATCTACATTAATTATGCTAGTCAGTGCCTTTGCAAGCAGAGAAAAGATTTTGGAAACTTACGAAACTGCTATCAAAGAAGGTTATCGTTTTTATTCTTTTGGCGATGCGATGTTGATTTTATAATGTCATTGCGAGACGGTGTTCGTCCGTCGAAGCAATCTCCTACTTAACTGGAGATTGCTTCGGGCAAAGAACAAGAACGCCCTCGCAACGACATAATATTTATTATTATTATGAATCTTACTCAATTAAACCAACAAATTATCTCTTGCAAAAAATGTCCTCGCTTAGTACAGTGGCGAGAAGAAGTTGCACGAGTCAAACGCAAGGCTTATGTCAATCAAGAATATTGGGGAAAACCTGTTCCTGGATTTGGTGACCCTAATGCACAAGTTTTAGTTGTGGGGTTGGCTCCCGGTGCACATGGCTCAAATAGAACAGGCAGACAATTCACAGGTGATGCTTCGGGTGGATTTTTATTTCCAGCGTTATATAAGGCTGGGTTTGCGAATCAGGCTGAGGCTGAGTCCAGAAGCGATGGGCTTCGTCTAAAAAATATGTATATCACTGCCTCGGGTCGTTGTGCTCCGCCAGATAACAAACCTACTCTTGAAGAATTAAATAATTGCCAACCCTATTTGGAACAAGAATTAAAAATTATTAATCCAAAAGTGATAGTATGTTTAGGTCGAATTGCATTTGAACGAATTTTGAAGATTTATGGTGTCAAAAACTCAACCTATAAATTTTCACATGGCGCAACATATCAATTGAATACTGAACACTGGATACTGTGTTCTTACCATCCAAGCCAACAAAATACTTCCACCAAAAAGTTGACTATGAAAATGTTCGATGCGATTTGGGAAAAAGCCAAAGAATTAATTGATAGGAATTGAATGAAAAAAATAAATTGGAGAATTTTATTAGCGATTTTTTTAATCGCTCTACTTGTTGTTGCTACTGTATTTGTATTTTGGGCGAGTGATGTTTACCCTGCGAATGAAACTGCATTAGATGGGATGGAATCTGATTCGCAAGTATTTGTGAATGCTGAACGCGGCGTTGTGATTTTTTATCCCGCGGACAACCCACGACCCGAAACAGGTTTTATTTTTTACCCCGGTGGCAAAGTGGATTATCGCGCCTATGCACCAATTTTGAAAATGATAGCAAGCAATGGTTATTTTGTTGCGCTGACACCCGCACCATTGAATTTAGCCGTTTTTGATAACAACGCCGCCGCCCGAATTGAAGCGCAATATCCTGAAATTGAAAATTGGTTTGTAGGCGGACATTCACTCGGTGGCGTTGCCGCTTCATCGTATGCGGCGAGTCATCCGAATATCAAAGGCGCTGTGTTGTGGGGTTCTGTCCCTGCTAATGATTTGTTAAGAGTAAATAATATGCCAACACTTTTAATATATGGTGATAATGATGGTTTGATTTCTTCCGAAATGTATAACAACTCACGTGATTCACTTCCGCTTGATGCAACATTTGTTGTTCTTGAAGGTGGCAATCATGCTCAATTTGGTTCGTATGGAGAACAAACAGGCGATGGCATTGCAACCATTTCACCTGAAGAACAATGGACTCAAACCGTGAATGCTACTGTGGAGTTTATGAAAACTATTATAGGTGTGTCACCCTGAGCAGTTGGTCGAGTAGGACGAAGTCCGTACCGAGACCAAGCGAAGGGTCTCTACAATAATCTTCGAGATTCTTCGCCGCAAAAAGAAAAAACGCGGCTCAGAATGACAAGGCTTTTATCATGAAAAAATTCAAAAAAATATTTTTTATTTTATTAATCTTTGCTTGTATTACAGTAGCATTTGCGCCATTTGTAATTCCTGTTCCTGAAATAGAAGGTTTAGTCAGTGAAGAAGAATTCATTGATGCAGATAGCAAGTTTATTGAAATCAATAACGTCAACATTCATTACAAAGAATCAGGTTCAGGTGAAAAAACTTTTATTCTCTTGCATCCATTTGGCGGGAGTACTTACTCATGGCGTGAAGTGATGGATGATTTTGCTCAATATGGCAGAGTGATTGCATACGATAGACCTGCTTTCGGTTTAACTGAAAGACCCATGCCAGAAAATTGGGTTGAAAATCCGTATGGCATGAAAGCCAATGTTGAAATTCTAAAAAGTTTATTAGATGAATTTGGAATCGAAAAAGCAGTTTTGGTTGGTAATTCTGCTGGTGGTGCTGTCGCCGTTGCATTTGCTTTGGAATATCCCGAACGCGTGCATCAATTAATTTTAGTTGCGCCCGGTGTAGGTGGTAGCCCTCGCCCAAGTTTTCCTACATGGGCATTGCCAGTGATGTGGACTCCACAAATGCACAGAATTGGTCCGTTGTTTATGCGCGATTATCAAGAAAGTTTGCCGCGCACCATTGAACGTGAATGGTTTGACCAAACAAAATTAACAGATGAAATTCGTCAGACGCATTTGCAAATTTTGAAAATTAAAAATTGGGATCGCGCATTTTATGAACTCGTCTTTGCACCTGCTTATCCAGAGTTGCGGGGTCTATTGCCTGAATTAAAAATCAAGGCGTACATTGTAGGTGGAGTGGAAGACCGTTTGATTCGCACATGGTATCTCGAAGCAGTTGCCACCGAAATTCCAGAAGCGGAGTTGACTCTCATTCCGCAATGTGGTCATGTTCCGCAAGAAGAATGTCCTGATGAGTTTATGAAAGTTATCGAAACATATTTGCAAAGTAATAATTGATATAACTACATCATCAAAAATATATGACACTCGGACGAATTGCCTTTCTTGGCTCAGGGGAGACTTCTCTTGCAGGTGGACGCATTTTTGAATCCTTAGCCCGCCTCATTCCTGACCCGTTACGGATTGCCATTTTGGAAACGCCTGCTGGCTTCGAGTTAAATGCTTCGCTGGTTGCAAACCGTGTGGGAGAATTTCTCAAAACTCGTTTACAGAATTACAAACCAAGCATTGATTTAATCCCCGCCCGAAAAAAAGATACACAATATAGCCCTGATAATTTAGAAATTCTCAAACCATTATTAACTGCCAACTTAATTTTTATGGGACCAGGTAGCCCAAGTTATGTAACGCGCCAACTAAAAAACACATTAGCTTGGGATATCATCCGTGCCAGACATCGCCAAGGCGCGATTTTAGCCTTTGCATCCGCTGCTACAATTTCAGTGGGAAAATATGTCTTACCTGTTTATGAAATTTATAAAGTCGGTGAAGATGTGCATGTAAAAGAAGGTTTAGATATTTTTGGCGATTTTGGTTTACATGTTTCATTCATCCCACATTGGAATAATGCCGAAGGTGGCGCGGATTTAGATACCAGCCGTTGCTTCATGGGCATGGAGCGTTTTGAACAATGGCGAAAATTAACACCCCCAGAAAATGTAGTCCTCGGTTTGGATGAACATTCTGGAGTCATTATAGATTTTGAAAACCAAACATGTGATGTGCATGGAGTTAGTTCTGTCAGTGTGTTGAATGGAAATGAGACAAGGATTTACCCTGCCGATTCTAGTTTTGCGTTATCTGTATTCGGCGATATAAAAATTCCAAACCCAATTGAAAGCGGAATTTCTAAAGAAGTTTGGCAAATGACTTTGGATGCTGGACAAATCAAAGAAGATAAACCATCAGATGAAGTTTTGAATCTACTTGAACAGCGAAAAGAAGCTCGTGCCAAAAAAGATTTCGCGGAATCGGATAGATTGCGCGATGAAATTGCAAAATTAGGTTGGATTGTGAAAGATACGAAAGAGGGTCAACAGTTAACAAAGTAAGACATGACATGTTTTCACAGAACCGTTATTATTAAGTATCTTGTTCATTCATAGAAGTTAATCTGAGAGAGCCATAATAAAACATGTCATGTCTGGGAATAAATGCGTTAAAATTACTGCACTATCATTAAGGAGACTCCATGCGTGCGGTAGACATCATCGTCAAAAAGCGTGACAAAATCGAATTAACAGCACAAGAGATTCAATTTTTTGTTCACGGTTATACCAATGGGGATATTCCAGATTATCAAGCCTCAGCCTTTGCAATGGCAGTCATGCTCAATGACATGACCCCACAAGAAACAACAGACCTAACGCTTGCCATGGCGAATTCTGGTCAAGTGCTTGACCTTTCCAAAATTGTAGACCTTGCCGTAGATAAACATTCCTCTGGTGGTGTGGGTGATAAAACCAGCATTGCCGTTATGCCAATGGTCGCCGCTTGCGGATTATCTGTCGGCAAAATGTCTGGTCGTGGGCTTGGGTTCAGTGGTGGCACGTTAGATAAATTGGAATCCATCAAAGGCTATCGCGTAGATTTATCTACCGATGAGTTCAAAAAGCAATTAAAAGAAAAAGGGATTGTGCTAACAGGTCAATCATTAGATTTAGCCCCAGCCGATGGAAAACTTTACGCGCTTCGTGACGTGACTGGAACTGTTCCTTCACTTCCACTGATTGCTTCCTCTATCATGTCTAAGAAAATTGCGGCAGGCGCCCAAGCCATTGTGTTGGATGTCAAAACTGGAAATGGCGCGTTTATGGAAACATTAGACGAAGCCCGCAAACTTGCAAATCTCATGGTGGATATTGGACGTTTAGCAGGTAGAAAAACAGTCGCTTTATTATCGGATATGAATCAGCCATTAGGTGAAGCAGTGGGCAATGCCCTTGAAACCATCGAAGCGATTAATACACTTAAAGGAAATGGTCCAGCAGATTTTGTAGAACATTGTTTGCATGTGGCTTCGCATGTGTTGTTGATTGGTAACAAAGCAAAAGATTTAGATGAAGCCAGAAAAATGGCGGAGAGATCTATTGCTGATGGCAGTGCGTTGGAGAAGTTAAGAGTCTTAGTCAATGCGCAAGGTGGGGATGTAAGTTATGTGGATGATATAAGCAAATTTGAAAAAGCAAAATTTGTAGAGGAAGTTAAAAGCGTCCGAAGCGGAAACATTTCTCAAATCCATGCCAGAGGCGTGGGTGAGGCGGCGGTAAACCTCGGCGCGGGAAGAGCAAAAAAGGGCGACCCAATTGACCACGCTGTCGGATTCATCATCCGCAAAAAAGTTGGTGATGCTGTCAAATCTGGCGATGTTTTATTTGAAATTCACGCCAACGACAAAGCAAAACTTGAAGAAGCGCGTGAGTCTGTGCTTGCCGCCTTTCAATTTAGTGAGCAATCTGTAGCGCCACTGCCGCTATTTTACGAGTAAAATATATATCATGTTGTCATTCTGAGCCGCGCATTTACTCTTTGCGGCGAAGAATCTCTACCATAGTGGTAGAGACCCTTCGTTTCACTCAGGGTGACACAAAAAATTACAGGAAACCAAATGGCGAGAGTTGCATTACGAGTTTACAACCACGATATTGAAAACCTCATCGGGCAGGGACACATTGATGAGGCGATTGCGCATTGTCGCCATATTTTGCGAACATTCCCCAAGCATCTTGAAACCTATCGTTTGCTTGGTAAGGCTTACCTTGAAGCCCGCCGATATAATGAAGCCATTGATATTTTAGGTCGTTTGCTCATGGCAGTACCAGATGATTTTGCGGCACACGTTTGTTTAAGCATTATCCGTGATGAAGAAAATAAATTAGATGATTCTATCTGGCACATGGAACGCGCTTTTGAAGTGCAACCATCGAATGCGGCTATTCAAGGCGAGTTACAAAGATTATACGGAAAGCGCGATGGCATTGAACCGCCAAAAATCCGTATGACGCGCGGCGCATTAGCAAGAATTTATGTGCAAGGTGAGTTGTATCCGCAGGCGATTGCTGAAATTCGTGGCGTGCTTGCCGAAGATTCACAACGTGGTGATATGCAAGTTCTGCTCGCACTTTCATATTTCAAAAGCGGACAAAAATCCGATGCCACTGATTTATGTAATCAACTCCTTAAACGCTATCCATATTCATTTGATGCAAACCGCATCATGGTTGAATTATTACCTGCAACCACAGGCTCTGTTGAAAGCACACAAGTCTATCGTATGCGCGTCGGCGAAATGGACCCCTATGCAAACTTTTCGAAAGGTTCTATTTTCGAATCACATAACGCGCCAGATGCTTCTATTAGTTTAGAAAAACTTGAATACAAAGGCGAAGAGGTTCAACTTGAAAATAATTGGGGTTCATCGCTTGGCATTGAACTTGGTACTTCCTCTGTCCCTGCGATGTCTTCAAATTTAGTAGATGACCAACCAGACTGGTTGAAAGATGTCGGCTTTGGTAGCAATGACGAAACGCCTCAATCTTCGGGGATGCCTGATTCTGAACCTCAACAAAGTGATGAAATCCCAGACTTTTTACGCCAAGCCGGTTGGGGCGAATCTACTGGACCTGAACAACCGACTTCCATGTTTGACGATGAACCGATTGAAAGCGGAGATTTAGTCGCCGCCGATTTACCGGATTGGTTAAAAGGACAAGCACCCGTTAATCAACCTGTTGCAAGAGAACCATCACCAGCGAATGATGACATTGAAACACCAGATTGGTTAAGTGGAATTGGCTCATCCGACCCATTAGCAGATATTCAAAATGAATCGGCTTCATCTTCTTCAAATGATGTGCCTGATTGGTTAAGCGGACTTGGAGACGAACAGCCCATGTCAAATTCAAATGCCGACGATGAAACACTTCAACCGACAAATCTGCCGGATTGGTTGCAAAATGCCCAACCGAAGAAAGAAGCGCAAGTTCCATCTGCCAGTGTAGAAAGTTTAGGTGCATCCTCTTCTGAACAAGATGATGCAGTGGCGTGGCTTGAATCCCTTGCCGCCAAACATGGTGCCAAACCTGAAGAACTCGTCACTGACCCAAATAAACGCAGTGAAACACCACCCGATTGGGTTTCACAAGCCCAAAATATCGGAAGCCAACCTCAACAACCGACTCCATCATCTGCAAGTGTAGAAAGTTTAGGCGCATCCTCTTCTGAACAAGATGATGCCGTAGCGTGGCTTGAATCCCTTGCCGCCAAACATGGTGCCAAGCCCGAAGAACTCGTCACTGACCCAAATAAAAGAAGCGAAACACCACCCGATTGGGTTTCGCAAGCCCAAGCCATTGGCTCACAACCTGCTAAATCAGAAGCAGTTGAAAATGCGCTTAACATTGGCGAGCAATTTTTTGCCGAGTTTGAAAAAGGCGCAAGCGAAACAAAAGATGAAGACACTGACACTTGGCTGAAAGATTTAGAGACCAAAGCAACTGAAAAACAAAACAATGAAATTCCAGAATGGTTGAGTGAGCCTTCTCAATCTAGTGAAAATATTGAAACCAATACAACATCCGATTTGCCGAATTGGTTAAGCGATATTGATAGCAAGCCTGCTCAAAGTGAGCAACTGATGGGCAGTCAAAACTTATCCGATTGGTTGAGTGGTTTAGATGATGAACCCGGCTTAGAACTTGACCCCGAAATTTTGCGCGGCTCGCAACGCCCGCCTTTTCCAAATCAACCTGTTGCTGAAACGCCAAAAAATGACCTGCCAGATTGGTTGAATAATTTAGATTCTGATAAAGCCGAAGAAGATTCATGGACTCCGCCCGCTTCTGAATCTACGAGTCAACCTGCTCCTACTTCGTCAGCAGAATCATTACCTGATTGGTTAAGCGGCGTGGACGAAGAATCTTCATCAAAAGGTCACGAAGACTTACCACCGTGGTTACATCGTGAACAATATGAAACGGGAAGCCTTTCTTTACCACCCAAGCCAACTTCTCCATCCGATTGGCATCCAGTTGCTTCACAAGAACCTGTAGAAAAAACTGTGCAACCACCAGCACCGACTCCAAAGAGTCAACCTGTGCTGGAAAAGAAGAAACCTGCTGCCAAACAACCCAAGCCGAAAAAAGCCGAAGGGCAAAGTGGTGTTGGGATGCTGAGCCAAGCCAAAGCAGAGTTAGACCGAGGCGATATTCCAGAAGCACTATTGCATTACGGAAAATTAATCAAGCGTGGAAAGAATCTTGAAGAAATTATCCGTGACTTGAGTGATTCGTTATATCGTTATCCAGTGGAAGTGAATATTTGGCAAGCATTAGGTGATGCTTATATGCGCGCCAATCGTTTGAAAGAAGCCCTCGATGCTTATAATAAGGCAGAGGAATTGATTAGATAAAAGACACCGTCCCGCAGGTTTGAATGTAAGACAATCAATGCCTTAAGAAACCTGCGGGACGTTTGTTAAAAAATTTTATTTCGGAGGAAATTTCTGTGGAAAGAACGCTCGTACTCGTAAAACCTGATGGTGTGCAAAGAGGATTAATCGGTGAAGTGATTGCCCGCTTTGAACGCCGCGGACTGCGCCTTGTGGCGGCAAAATTTATTCAAGTGAGCCAATCATTGGCTGAGACGCATTACGCCGAACACAAAGGCAAACCTTTTTATGATAGTCTCATTTCATACATTACATCCGCCCCTGTAATGGCAATGGTGTGGGAAGGTCCACAAGCAGTTGCGGCGGTTCGCCAAACTGTTGGCTCAACCAAACCTGTTGAGTCTGCTCCTGGCACCATCCGCCATGATTTTGGTTTAGAAGTTGGAAGAAACTTAATCCACGCTTCAGATAAGCCTGAAACTGGTGAACGCGAAGTGGCTTTGTGGTTTAAGAAAGAAGAACTAGTTGAATGGAAAAGAGAAGTAGATAAGTGGGTGTTTGAGAAATGAAGAACAGAGAAATAGAGAATTAGAGATTAGAGAATTGGTAATTTGTAAATAAAAATCCGCAGATGATGAGACTGCGGATTTTTTGTTAACGCTCGGCTTGAGTTCATGATCGTCTGTTGGCAAGACTTTTAAACTGCTTAAGATGTGTGCGTTCATGACTCGCGAGCCACTGAGCATAGTCCAAGACAGACTCTTTACGCGCTCTGCTCGCATTTATCACCTTCGCCCAGCGCGACCATGCTTCTAGGGGTAACGGTGTCAAGACGCTTAACAAGCGGGTACGTTGTTTGGTAAAGATGCGTAGTGAGGCTTGAAATTTTTGGTCGGCATAGTTAGTGTTCTGTACCCAAGTTTTGGGATTGATACCCTGTATAGTTGGTGTATCATGGGTGAGGATAGCTGTAATGTCTTTATCCGCTATGTAGGCGCAGGCACGTAGATGTGCGAGAATATCATTAGCCGACCATTCACCGGGTTTGAGAGGTGCGTGTAATTGCGCTGATGACAAATCAGCGGTGAACTCGGCTATGCGCGACGGCGTTTCACTGAGTAGAAGCAGACACTGATGTGGAGTGAGTGTTTTATCTGGCATGTGATGCTCCTAAAATCTGTAGATAATAAGTCTGCGGATTTTTTGTTATAGCAAAATCCCAAACGATAATATTAGGAAGTCCTCCCATAAACAGAGATGCAATTATTACTAGATGCTGTAATCGGTTCTTTATTCCAATTTGCCCAGCGTTCTTTTAAACTTAATCCTGCAATTCGTGCCATAAGGTCAAGTTCGGAGGGCCATGCATATCGTGTAACAATTGGAAAGAGTTGCGTTCCTTTGTTCGAGATAGTGATGTGGCTTTCTTCTAGTAATTGCGTGACGGGGTTGTATCGAGCTATATCAAGATGCACTTTGTCTACTTCAATATCTTCTAAATCAACATATTGGTTTTTTCTTAATTGACAGAATTCAGTAGGTATACCACCTTCAATCACAAAAACGCCTTTTTCCGTTAGATGTGCCGCTACATTTTCAAAACAACGGACTTGCTCATCTTGTGTGAGCAAATTAAATAAAGTGTTGAAGACAATATATATTAAGTCATAGGTATCGGAAACTGCGACATCAGCAAAATTTCCCAATGTAACTGTGAGTTTGTCGCCTCCAGGTTTAGCACGCAATTTAGCAATCATTGAAGGCGAGAAGTCAATGCCGTCGACAACGATCCCTTTTGCTGATAAAGGAAGTGCAATCCTTCCTGTGCCAATTGCAAGTTCAAGTGCTCGTCCACCTTGTGTTAATTGTTCCAAAAATGCGACAGCGGCTTCTTCATCACCACGCATAGATTCATTGTCATAATCTTCAGCAACGTCATCTTCATAACTCATTTCTGGTTTGTATTTATCCATTGAATAATCTCCACATTCTATCTTGCGTAGACTTGGTAAGTTATTTAATTGCCCAATTACGAGTTATACAACATTGTATAACTATGTTACTAATTCTCTAATCTCTGCTCTCTTCAAAATTACTTCAACCGCAACAAAACTTTTCCATCTTCCCACCAACTAAAGTTTGACTTCTTTTTTGCCTATCAAAAATATAAATGGAGCAAATAGGATTTCAATCAACGCGCCAGCAAATGCTTGAAAGGTAAATGGAACATTGAAAACTACCAACGCAAACCCAGCCATTGCCAGTAATGCGCCATATAACCAGTAAGCACGAATACCAAATATCGTCGAAAATGTTAAGTAACGTCCTCCAATGGTCAACAATATGGCGGGGTAAAACCATTGAGGATTCAATTTATTCTCCTAAAGATGTAGTGTCTATTCTCTATTTTTCTATTCTTCTAATCTCTAATCTCTAATTCTCTAATCTCGAATTTCTACCGATACACCCATTCCTCAAACAGCTCAGTCAAATCACAACTACAACTTGATTCCGCTTCGGCTTTCAATATCTCAGTTGTGCTAATGCCCCAAGCATTATTTTCTACGTAACTTTTCATAAAAGCGTTAAATGCATCTGTACCCATCACAGATTCGAGTTCCATAAAAAATAACGCACCACGCCCGTACACAATACCACTGTATTCAACGCCACTATATTCGCTGACAGGCAAACCAACAGGAATTTCTTCTTCACCTACATACGCCCATCTGCCTTTTAACTCACGCCGAAATTCCAACATACCTTGTTCGCCGTATCTATCTCTAAAATATTGCATCGTCGCAAATTGCGCCAAAGATTCATCTAACCACGGCTCATCTAGTTGGTCATTGCCGACCAAATTATAAAACCACTGATGCGCCACTTCATGCACAACTGTTCCTTCTAAATAACCAACTTGAGGTTCCATAATCCATTCTGTGATTGCAATCGCGCCTGGGTATTCAATCCCCAATGCCAATGTCGGCGTTGAAACAAAATCTAATTCGGTGTAAGGGTAAGCACCATATTTCGCATTGAAAACTTTAATAGATTGTGCCGCGTAATCCAACGATTCTTGCGCGCCAGATTGCATATAACTTGGTGTATAAAAACGAAGTGTGACTCCATCAACCTCTTGAACAAATTCTTGATAATTCGGACTGCCCGCCAGATAAAAATCTCGTACCGGTCCCGCTTCATACCTGACCTTTTGCCTGTCCGCTGTTTCCTCAACATTTGATTCAACCCCAGAAGCCACCAAGACCAAATCCTTCGGCGCATCTACAGTGACTATAAAGAAAGACATATCGGCATACGTCACATCCCCAGATTGTGGTGGGATTTCAGCATTCCAACCCTCATCATCATAAACTGCAACCATCGGGTAGATGTGTGCTAAAGCCAAAACATCGTTGTAATAGGCTTGGACTCCGTAATTTAAATCCACACTTCTTGGAATCGTAATATCAAATTCCATGCTGATGTTTATTTTTTCGTTTGGTTGCAGAGGATTTTCTAAAGGCAAAATTAACAAACTATCGCTTAATTCATATTTCGGTTCGATTGACTCATTATTTGCAGAAACATTTTTCAGGATAATTTCTCCACCAAGAATATTAGGGAACAACCGAAAGTGAATTTCATCCAGAGTTACATCTTCGTTGTTTGTATAATCTACGGTTTGTTTGCCTGAAATTTCATATAAATTATCCGCGATAACAAAATCAATTTTATACAAACTCGCATTTGATAATTCATCTATCACCGAGTGATAGGCAGGGTTGAGTCCACTTTTGAAAATGGATAAATCATTTTCTTGTGTTGAGGTAGCGGGGAGCGGTGTGGGCGTAATCTCAGGTTGAGGTTGCTGAGACAGGCATGAGGTCAGGATGAGAAGCGTGAGGAAGAGAATTAAAATCTTTTTTATCATTTTCTTTTCTCTAAAAATTTCAAAGCAGAATCAAGCACTTCATTTGGATTATGTATATTTGTATCTATAATTAAGTCTGCATGTTCGTGTGCATGGCTTAATCTTCTTTGTTGTTCTTCATAATCACTGATTAACCAATTTAATTTTCTACGGGTTGTGCAATTTTCAAATGAGCATTCTAAAAAAATCAATATATCGGGTTTGGTAATCACTTGCCACATGTGTTTGACGTATGAATGTTCTTGGGCAATGTGCCGACAATGATAGCCGTGTTTTTCTAACCCTGCTAGCAGAGTGGATTTTCCTGAACCACATGGACCGACAATACCAATTAAGAGAGAACTAGAGTCACTGTTCATATATTTCTATCATGTCATTGCGAGCCATGCACTTGCTCTTTATGGCGAAGCAATCTTCTACTTAATCATAAGATTGCTTCGCCTTATGGTCTCGGTACGCCACAAAGAACAAGTGCGTGGCTACTCGACCAACGGCTCGCAATGACATAAAAATCACTGTCCATTATCATGCAAAATTTTATTCAACTGCTCAGGACCACCAAGCACTGCAATCACATCTCCAATATGTAAATCAATTTTATCGGTGGGGTGCATTTCGGATTGGTTATTATGACGATGTAAAACAACATTGAGATGATATTTATCTTCTACATAGCCGACTGTTTTGGATGCAAACGGAGAATTCTTTGAAATGGTTAAACGTGCCAAACTTAATAACTGCCCTTCTACTGAAATTGGATTGGTGACATCAACACCCGCCGCGGCGGCGGCAAAAACGGGTGCCGCCATTTCAGTGGCACTTAATGCAATGAAACCAAATTGTTCTTGTAAGGCATGGGCAAAGTCATCATCAAAGATGCGGATGACTACTTGAATATTTGGATTTAAACTTCTGGCTTTGAGTGCAATTTGTAAATTCATGGCATCGTTCTGACTTGCCATGATAATTGCTCGTGCTGTTTTTATATTGACGGCATCCAATGTAGCCGGGCGGGTGGCGTCGTCATGAATTACGGGGATACCCCATGAGCGCACCGTATTTACAGCGGCTCCATTTGGGTCAAGTTCAATGGCGGCGATATTTTCGCCCATTTCATGTAACTTCAACGCTACACGATAGCCCAAATGCCCTAAGCCAATTAAGATAATATGATTTTTCATGGTAGATGCAATTGCCATTTCCCACTCCTTATTGCGGGATTTTCGATTGAATAATAAACTTCCAAAATCAGCCAAGCCTTGCGCTAATGAAATTACCCCAACAATGGGCATGAGAAAATGAAAGGCTTGCAAGGCAATATGATTTGGAAATTCTGTTGTTGGGGGTTGTAAAAATGCGGCGACTAATACAATGTAAATAGATTCTGCTAAACTGGATACAGGTTCGTTCACAACTTTGGAAATAAAATCATATATAAATCCACCGCCGATCACTGCAAATGAAAACCAAAATAATGGCGCGCGAAACTCACGCAATAAAATTCTGGTATCTCGAATGGATGCTTGAAGGTTTCGCCAAGACCGTTTAAAGTTTTTACGCATTTAAATAGGAAGCCTTACTGCCATACGACGCACATTGTCACTGATGCGGGTTGAAACTTTGAGAATTAATACGCTGATGTCATCCGCGGGGCGGTTGTCATCGAGGCGCACGGCTTGTTCAAGTAAAGAGTCGGCTAGTTGTCCCGGAGTTGGGTCTTGGTCTTCTAGCATGGAGTGAATCGCTTGGCGAACATTCATCGGTCTGCCGACACGTTCACCTGCATGTGAAATGCCATCACTAAAAATGACCATCGTTAATCCAGTTTCGATTCCAATTTCAGTCACGACGGGGCGGACATTGCGCGAAGTTCCCAGTGAAACACTTTCTTCATTGTGTTCATCAATTTGTTCACCACGACATATAAACATGGGCGCGGGATTATTTCTGGTTAATACAATTGTTTTGCTATGTAAATCAACAGATGCAATATTCAACGTGCAAGTGACTTTGCCTGCTTTATCTGCAAACAAAGCATCAGATGCCGCTCTCGCCGCGGCACCATCGCGCACGCCTTCAGCAATTAATCCGATGACTTTTCTTACGACCAACATTGAGACTGCTTTCGCGCCTCTGCCTGATGTTTGACCGTCTGCTAAAACGACAGATAATCCGCCAGTGGGGCGTTCAATCACTTCCAGTGTGTCACCACTTTCAGAGACGGCGTATTTATTAACTTTCGCAACAGCAATTTGAACTTCCATGCTCTAATTTTACTATGGAGTTATTCTGTATTGAAAAGATTGCATCATATTTTTTTCACGTGGCTAAATTATAGAGGAATATACTTTTGTAAATGAACTTGATATATTTTAATTTAATCATTGACAAAAATGGGGGGGGTGATAAATTAAATTTAGTAAATTAATATTTACTTTTGGGGATTTAATTCTCCCGAAAAGATAAACATCCTCTCAAAAGGGAGCATTCTGTTATGCACAAAAAATATTTTCAAACCGTCATACAAGTTTTTGTAATCTTGTCGGTTGTATTAAGCTCGATCGTTCCCACAATCGAAGTTGATGCAAAAGTCCCTGCAAGAAACATTGGAAAAGAAATTTCTTCATCCAATGTTTCTTTTTTAATAAGTAGAACCTTATTAGAACATCCAGACGCAGTAAAGGGTGAAAGACCAAATACTTTTGAAGAAAGCCTACAAACAAATGAACCGCTTCTAGTTTGCACACATCCTACTTGCGAAAATATACCTCCATCAAAATCTATTTCGCTTAGTTGGGAAGGTCCATTATCTATGCCTCTTGGTTGGGAAGGATCATATGCAGATCCTACTCGGTGGTTTAGAATTACTTGCTCTACATGGGGTTGTACACAAAAAGATGTTTACTATCAAATTGTTTATACAGTTGAATGGTCAACGGGTTGGTATGGCATATGTACAGCATCTGCATTTTTAACAATGCCTTATAAGGGAACTGCAACGGGAGGTGTATTTAATCTACCTTGTGGTGAAGGATATTCAGGCGAATCTACAATTACCGCTTCTGGTGTGTTTCCAAAAGAATTTATATATCCAGACCCAAATCGTTCTTCACATTTTTATGTCCATGCAAAGGGTGGGACAGGGCAAGCATGGCAACCGAATTATGGGTATTGGTCTATTCAAGTATCTTTTGACCCGAATCTAATTTCTGATAATGTAGAGGCGTATTGTAATGATCCTTGTGGGGATAATTCAGAAGGTGCTTCGCAAGGATATGTGGGTGACCCAATTAATACCAATACGGGCGCATTCATTTACCCTACAGAGGGTTTAAGTTTTCCTACCTCGCCTAAACTAGATTTTAAGTACACTTATATTTCAGTGGCAAAAGATAAATATACTTCTCCGATGGGATATGGTTGGACACATAATCATGATATCCGTTTGATATTTGCAAACCAGCCAAACGGTGTTTCAGGCTCTGTGCTTTTCAAACATCCAAGCGGGAATTTATATAAGTTTTTTGATTCAGGATATGGGAGATATGAACCTTATGGCGGGTTAACAAGTTCTTTAGTACAAAATAATACTTCTCCTACTACTTACACCATTACAGATCAAAGACAAAACAATTATCTCTTTGATGCAAATGGGAGATTGCTTACATACACGACTGCTGATGAGAAAGTATTAACTTACGCTTACAATACAAACGGTAATCTTTCCCAAGTGAGTATGGATAATGGAACTCTTTATTTAGATTTTGATTATGATTTGGATAATAGACTTGTTTCAGTAAGTGACCATGCCGATCGAAATGTTTTATTTGAATATGATTTGTCAGGGGACTTAGTATCTACTACAGACGTTTTAGGTCAAGAATGGACTTATGAATATGATTCGAGCCATCAAGTTTTAGAGGTTCTTGATTCCCTCGGTAACACAAAAGTACGGAATGAGTATGATTTAGAAGGAAGAGTTGTTCAACAATTTAATGGGGAAAATGAATTGGTAGTTGGCTTAAATTACACTACCAACCAAGATGGAAACAAAGCTACTGTAATTGAAGACTCACTAGGAAATGAAACAATTCATACTTATGATTCGAGAGAAACGCTTATTTCACAAACAAATGCACTTAATCTTGATATAGAAAAAACATACGATAACAATTTCAGGCCTACAGATATTGTTGATGCAAGTGGAAATTCAACAGCCCTTGTGTGGAGCGAAGATGGAGCAAATTTGCTCCGTGTAACCGATGCAGAAGGAAGCCAAACCGATATTACCTATAATACTTTGAATTTACCTACTTCCGTCATTGACCCAAGAGACTACCTAACAACCTTTGAATATGATGGTGTATTGCTAACCAGTATGACGAATGCACTAAATCAAGAAACGATTTATATATATACATCAGAGGGATATTTAGAAAGTGTGACTGACCCACTTGGAAATATAACCTCATATACATACGATGTGTATGGTCAAAAAACTTCAATGACTGATCCATTGGGAAACATTTGGACTTATACCTACGATACACTTGGACAATTGATAAATACAACCGACCCATTGGGGCGAATTACACACAATGAATATGACCTAGCAGGGCGATTAATTAAGCTTACTCAAAACTATGATCCAAACAAAAATCAGAATGAAGATAATGTTTGGAACATTGTTACAGAATATGCTTATGATATGCGAGGGAATCAAATTTCTGTGACCGATACTTTTGGCAGAGTAACGCAATATGAATATGATGCGGCTGATAGACTAGTTAAAACAACAGACCCAGCAGGTAATGAAACTATTAATACTTATAACTCAGTAGGGCAATTGATAGCGACAACCGACGCTTTAGGCAGAACAACTCAATATCAATACGATGCGGCGGGAAGGTTAACTTCTACTATTGACGCTTTAGGAAATACCACTTCCACATCTTATAACCCTGATGGAACAGTTCTTAGTACTGCTGATGCACTTGGCAGAACCACTTCATATTTGTATGACGATGTGAAGCGAGTGGTAACTGTCACATTGCCCAATGGCTCACAAACCCATAACACTTATGATGAATCGGGGAATCTCTTAACCACAACTGACGTATTGGGGAATATAACTACCTATGAATATGACGCTTTGAATCGACTCATAAAAACGACTGATGCGCTGGGTGGTATCACCGAAAATTTTTATGATGCGGCAGGCAGGTTGGCTCAAACCAAAGATGCACGTAATTATGTCACAAATTATGTTTATGATGATGCGGGGCGATTAACGAACATCACAGACGCTTTAGGAAATGTGACCACCTATTCTTATGATGTACTTGGACGGCGCACCAGCGTAACCGATGCAAATAACAACACCAGCACCTATACTTACGATGAACTCAATCGCGTTGTGATTGTTACCGATGCTTTAGGAAATTCAGTTGAAACAACATACGATGCTTTGGGGCAAACCCTTTCTCAAACCGATGCGAATGGCAATACCACTTCATTTAATTATGATTTGCTCAATCGCTTGATTTCTCAGACCGATGCTGAAAATAACCAAACCACTTTTTCTTATGATGCACTTGGGAATCGAACAGGTGTAACAGATGCCAATGGGCATGTAAGTACGATTACATATAACGACCTGTATCAAGCCATTGCATTTACAGATGCAAACAACAACACAACCACAAATCAGTATGATGCGGTTGGTAACTTAATTGCTTACACTGATGCACTTGGGAATATAACTTCAACCACTTATAACAACTTAAATCAGCCTACCATTGTGACTGACCCATTGGGCAACGAAACGCGCCGCTTATATAATGCACGGGGTGAATTAATTTTGTTAACCGATGCAGAAGGTGTGGTAACTAAGTATGAATATGATGCGCTCGGACGATTAACTGCTGTGATTGAAAATTATCAAGCAGGAATCCTAGCCGATGCACAGACCAATGTTCGCACAGAATATACGTATGATGCCAATGGTAATCGTTTGACGATTAAAGATGGCAATGGCAATATCACCACATTTGTTTATGATGCTTTGAATCGTTTGATTTCTGAAACAGACCCATTAGGCAATGAGTGGAGTTATGAATATGATACTGTCGGAAACCGAATTTCAATGACCGATGCCAATGGAGCAGTGACTAACTACGCTTATGACAATGCAAATCGTTTAATCACAATTGATTATCCTGCTAGTGCAGATGTCATTTTTGTTTACGATGCGGGCGGACGAAGAATTAGTATGACAGATGGTTTAGGCGTGACGACTTGGACGTATAACGATATTAACCAAGTTACTGCTATCACCGACCCGTTTGGGAAAACTGTTTCTTATACTTATGATTCGGTTGGAAACCAATCTTCGATTACTTACCCAAATACTCAAACTGTTTCTTATGGTTATGATTCTGCCAATCGCCTAACAACGGTCAACGGTCTATCGTCTACGGTCAATTACCAGTATGATGCGGCGAATCGTTTGTTGCAAATATCGCGCCCGAATGGCGTGACAACGGGCTACGGCTATGATGATGCGGGCAGGTTGTTATCTATTGAGCATGTAGATGGTATAGAATTACTTTCTTCGTTTGAATATTTGTATGATAATGTTGGTAATCGTGTGCAAGCCATTGAACATGTGCGCCAACCAGAAATTTTGATTCCAACTTCCACGCCGACCAACACGCCCGCTACTACGCCAACTTTAACTTTTACGCCTTCGCCAACCCACACCGAAACTTCAACGCCGACTGAAACGCAAACGCCAACTATCACCCCCACCTCAACTGCTACATTTACACCTTCACCAACCTTTACGCCTACATTTACAGCGACTCCAATCTCTGGGCTTATTTTTACGAATAGCTTTGAGAGCAGTAACTTCAACGCTTGGAGTTATGCTAGTACCGATGGCGGAGATTTATCGGTCTCGACCCAATCCGCCGCAGTAGGAGCGTATGGAATGCAAGCCCTGATAGATGATAATGCCGAACTAGTGGTGTATGACCACACGCCGAGTAATGAGAAACATTACTCGGCCAGATTCTATTTTGACCCGAATGATGTGCAAAGCCCGAATGATGGTTTTTACCTGATGGCACTGTCTTCAGATGGCACTGGTTGGGTTGCTTGTATATATTTTGAACCACAAGGCAACGAGTATTATAGTTTGAACTTATGTGGCAAGAATGATGCTGGCAATTGGCTAGAAACGGATATGATTCTCATTGCCGATGAATGGCAATCTATTGAACTTGAATGGAAAGCCGCTACATCTGCTGGCGCAAATAATGGTTACATCAAGTTATACATTGGTGACCAACTTGCCACAAGTATTGAAAATATTGATAATGACACACATTCGGTTACAACAACATCATTGGGTGTGTTGGATACGCCCGCAGGTGCAAGTGGAACGGTGTATTTTGATGAATTTGAATCGCGCACAGGTTCATATATTGGGTTGCATCCAAATGCCCCCGCGCTGAACCCTGCTCCCATACGTCCTGATGCGTTGTTTGCTGATAATTTTGAAAGCAATGATTTATCCAAATGGAATCCTACCCAAACCAAAACAGACTCAGGTGATTTATTCACTTCATCTATTTCTGCGTATCAAAGTAATTTTGGCTTGCAAGCCTTGATAGACGATACAGTGGTCATCAAAGCGGTGGATACTTCACTGGCAGATGAAACGCAATATCGCGCCAGATTTTATTTCCATCCCAATTCGCTGAGCATGAACAATAACACGGCGCATTTTATTTTTGACGGCATAGATGATGATAATGGCACCGCCTTCTTCCGTTTGGAGTTGTTGTATGAAAGCGGTGTTTATAAACTACGCCCGCGCATTTTGAAAGATAATTACGCCAGTGTAACGGGTAGTAAATATACGATTAGTAATGCATGGCACGTTATCGAAATTGATTGGAAGAAAGCCTCTGCCGCGGGCGCCAATGACGGTTATCTCGCGTTATGGATTGATGACGTGTTCGTTGGCACGATTGCAAATGTGGATAATGATTTATGGACGCTTGACCGCGTTCAACTGGGTGCCACAGGCGGCATAGATTCCACCACTTCTGGTTCGATGCTGTTTGATAATTTTGAATCGCGCCGCTTCTCTTACATTGGACCTGTTCCTGCTCCAGCAACTTCTACTCCCACCCCAACTCAAACAGAGACTCCCACCATTACACCTACCTCAACCAATACAGAGACTCCTACTCCAACATTTACCCCAACTGAAACCCCACTTGCCTTTTTACCCGACAGTGTGTTCTCTGTAATTTCCTTCAACCAACCCAACGGATTGACATTTAATACAGATTATTCTTCTTACCTTCAAACCACTACTACAACAACCATCAACTACGAATACGACCCGTTATATAGATTAACCTCTGCAGAGTATTCAAATGGAGATTCTTACCTATATACTTATGATGCCGTTGGAAACAGACTGACAGAAAGTAATCCGTTATCAGTGAACAGTTATCAGTATGACAGTGCTAACAGATTGACGAGTGTCAATGGAGTCAACTACACATTTGATGACAATGGCAACCTGTTAAGTGACGGAGTCAATACATATAGTTATGATTCTGCTAATCGTTTAATTTCTGTTAATAGTACAAATACTTACGCGTACAACGGACTTGGTGATAGACTTTCACAGAATGGAGTTGAATACACTCTTGATTTAAATTCAGGTTTAACTCAATTATTAGATGATGGCACAAATACTTATACTTATGGATTAGGTCGTATATCACAAACCAATGTCACCACAGAATATTTCTTGGGAGATGCACTTGGAAGTGTAAGACAAATGACAAATAATCTTGGTGATATAACCCTCATCAACGCCTATGAACCATACGGCAATATGACTCACAGTGCAGGTAATTCTCAAACAAATTATGGTTTCACAGGTGAAATCACAGATGCGACAGGCAATATTTATCTCCGTGCCAGATATTACAATCCGCTGGATGGGAGGTTCTTGTCAAGGGATACTTGGGGTGGTGATACAAATATTCCAATGTCATTTAATGCGTGGTTATACACTTATGCAAATCCCGTAAATGCAACAGACCCATCAGGATATATAACTGAGCAACAAGCCCCAAAAGCAGAGTTGATTTTAGAAAAATTAAAGCCGTATGGAGTGATTATCAACAAAGATTGGGGCTATAGACCAATCCCGTATTATTCAATGTTGCCACAAAGTGTACAATCTTTATATCCAAGTGGATGTTATTGGGAGGAAGGGAATTGGAGAAGTGCAAAAGAATTGCAGCTCACGTTAGATGCTGTTAGATTGCTTTCAAAAGCAATCGGTGGAATTAATAAATTCCAAAGCGCATTTAGTAACTCTCCAATTACAGTTGCAAGGATTACGAGTAATAAGAATTATGCTGGTTTTGCACCTGCATCACCACTTCATTTATTATCAGGACATATAGAATTGTATGATGGAGCATTCAACAGTTCAGATGAACGAGCAATGGGCTTTGTGATTCATGAACTAGGACATGTTTGGGATTTTCGTAGTCAGCGTACATTGAGCAATGGTTTGGCTGAATTGATTGACCCATATACATTTGTTTGTGGTCCGAGGTCTTGTAGAGATATATGGGATCCTAATATAGCCATTAGGCATTTTCCAACAGAATATTCAGAGACCAATGAATTAGAATTTTGGGCAGAAGCATTAACAACTTACATTTTTCCTAATCTCGCCAAGCAGAATCCATTGAGTTTTCTGGTTAAGTGGTATGTAGGATCTAAGTTAAAATCAATACCATGAAAAAAGTTTTTAACTTTGCTAGCAGTATAAAGAACAATAACATTAAGCCACACTTAATGCTTCTAGTATTAAACTTGGTTATATTTTTGTTGCTCGCCAGTTGCTCTTCTTCAAATCAACTTGACACTTCAGTAGAGTCTCCAAATTTTAATGATGTGTTTTTTTTGGATGACATATCTTGTGTAGAACCATGTTGGAATAATTTGAATATCGGCGAATCTACTGAAGCCGAAGTTTTAGATGTTATCTTAAGTATGGAGTTTGTTGAACAAAACAGTTTACGCACTCTCCCACAGTCTATGCCTGATATTGTAGATAATCAAAAGTGGGTGGATGGTAAACAAATAATTGTTAACTGCATAAATCGCTTAAACCCATGTCTAGAAATAGGGATAGCAAATGACAAGTTGCGAGATATTCAAATTGAATTAGACTATGGATTAACACTCGGAGCGGTCATTATTAGATTTGGTGAACCGAATTATGTTGGATATGAAGACATTGGTGGTGATGTAATTGATTGTAGGACTTTGTTTATTTGGGAAAATAAACAACTAGCTTTATACTCAACCGTATTTAATACACCAAATGATGTAAGTAATTTTTGTTATGAAATTCAAGCAAGTGGTTCAGTTGATATTAATATTATTGTCCAGCGAGCAATATACTTGCCTGTTACGGATATAACTAGAAAGATTGAGATTAATAATCTTGTTGGATATTCAGGTCTAAAATAACTGAAGATCAAGTTTTTTATTAGTATTTCCCTAATCTCCTATTTATGACTTTGCTAGCAGTGAACAGTTATCAGTATGATTCTGCTCCTAACCAAAACTCGGCGCAGACATCTCACGTCTCGCCGAGTTTTGGTTTTTACCTGTAATCTCCAACCCCACAATCTCCAGTATCTAAATTTATAAAATGACTGCCGAAATGTTACACGAGTTATTCTCCACCACCACCGCCATCTCCGCCACCACTGTCACCACCTGAATCGCCTGTGCTATCACCACCCCAAAATCCGCCACCATCATCATTTTTATCTCCGCCTGTATCAGAACTTCCCCAAAACAAAACGCCAGAAGAACTTACACCGCCGCCTGAATTATCTGCCGAATTTTGATTTTGCTGATTACGGAAAAAATATATAACCACCCCTACAATTAGCACTACAACAAATACCAAGCCACATATCAAAATAAGAGAAATGCTCATCAGATGTTTACTCCTTTTGATGATTATACGCTTCTTTTGCTTCAAAAGTTTGTAAACACGGCTTAATTTTTGTTTAACAATAGGTAAAAATAAACAGAGAAAAATCGCTTGACGCATGTGCCTCTCGCATATATAATCAGCCTGCTTCATTCAAAACCAACCCCAGACGGGCTTCGTATGCCCGTCTGCTGTATGTATAAAGGAGAAAGTTCATGACCCCACATCCAAAGCGCAAACATTCCAAAGGACGACGTGACCGCCGCCGTTCACAGGATGCTTTGATTTTGTCCAACCTCGTCACTTGTTCTAACTGCGGAAACAAACGCTTGCCCCACACCGTTTGTGATAACTGCGGTTACTTCAAAGGACGCGAAGTTGTGCAAGTGAAAAAAGAAAAGAAGACCGAATAATTTTTTCGCTATAAAACGGGTCGTGACATTCACGACCCGTTTGTGTTTTAATAAGTAAATACGCAATGCAAACAACTTAGCCACAGAGGTCGCAGAGACCTCAGAGAAAGCCTAAAAAGAATCTCGGTGAACTCTGTGTGCTCTGTGGCAAAAGTTTTTCTAATGGAGACTCAATAATGAAACTCAACTCACAAACCACAGCATTTATATTCCCCGGTCAAGGCTCGCAAGCAGTAGGTATGGGCAAAGAACTTACTGAAGCCTATCCCATTGCTAAACAAACGTTTGATGAAGCCGATTCGATTCTTGGATTTTCACTTTCAAATTTGATGATAAACGGCGCGGCAGATGAATTGAATGATACAGTCAACACCCAGCCAGCATTATTTACTCATTCGATTGCATCGTACCGAACTTTTTCGCTTCTTTATCCTAACCTGATACCTGCTTCTGTCGCGGGGCATTCTCTAGGGGAATTATCTGCTCTGTGTGCCGCAGGTGTATTATCTTTTGAAGATGGACTTCGACTTGTGCGTAAACGTGGTGAATTGATGAAACATGCGGGTGAATTAAACCCCGGTGGCATGGCGGCAATTTTAGGTTTAGATATTCCCACATTAGATAAAGTCTGTGCAGAAGCAAGCACAGAGAATGAACTTGTGCAAGTTGCCAATGATAATTGTCCCGGTCAAGTGGTGATTTCGGGTGCAAAACCTGCAGTAGAACGTGCGATGGTGAATGCAAAATCTGCTGGTGCAAAACGTGCCTTGCCATTGGCTGTGTCTATTGCGGCGCATTCTCCGTTAATGGATTCGATTCAAGCGGAATGGAATCAGGCGGTGGATACTGCCAAATTTGTAAACCCAAGTATCCCCGTAGTTGGAAACGTGTTTGCATCTATTCTCAAAACAGCAGATGAATGTCGCACAGATGTTAAGTCTCAAATGCAATCACGAGTCAAGTGGACGGATTCGATTAAGAAAATGTCTGAAATGGGAATCAATACATTTGTGGAAGTTGGCACAGGCACTGTCTTGGGTGGTTTGGTGAAACGCATTGCACCCGAAGCGACAAATTACGCATTAGGAAATCCGCAAGATTTTTTGGCATTGGAATAATCACATACCGTCCCGCAGGTTGAATTGAAAAAATAAATTCATCCAAAAAAACCTGCGGGACGTTTATCATTTATGAAAAAAATTTTTCTCACAACTTTCATCGTTTTATTTTTATTGCTTGCTTGTGTGCCAATCGAATTGCCGACGCTTGCGCCTGTCACGCAAATCCCATTTTATGCAACGGATACGCCATTGCCTTTCATTGTGCCTGTAACTGAAACTCCAGTTGTTGTACCTCCAGTTACAGAGACACCAACACAGCCATTTGTAATTCCTATCACTGAAACGCCGATTTCTATAACTCAATGGTGGGAAGTGTATTTTACCGACCCATTAACTTTGAATGACCCCAATAACCCAGCAGGCTCTATTGAAGAAAAATTAATTCAATTTATTAATAACGCACAAGTTAGTATTCATATTTCATCATTTGAATTTAATTTGCCGCGTGTTGCAGATGCATTAATTAATGCAAAGTTACGCGGCGTAGATGTGCGTTGGATAACCGATGATAAAAATGGTTTAGGAATTGACTCTGAACCCAATCGCGGACAGTTCACACGCTTAATCCAAAATGGAATTGAAGTGAAAGATGATTTAGGACGTTCAGCGTTAATGCATAACAAATTTTGGATTTTTGATAAACAAATCACATGGACGGGTTCAACCAATATCACGGTTAATGGAATTTATAAACAAAACAATAATGTAATTGTGATTCATTCACCAGAAATTGCGATGATTTATGAACGTGAATGGGAAGAATTATGGACAGGGCAGTTTGGTCCGCGTGCGCCTTCAACCGTGAATCAACAATGGGCGATTTTGAATAACACGCCGATTCAAGTTTTGTTTTCGTCAGAAGATAAAGTAGTCAGTAAATTAATCGCCATTGTTAATGATGCGGAAATAAACATCCGCTTTTTGGCGTTTAGTTTTACAGATGACCCGCTTGCCCAAGCCATGATAGACCGCGCTCGCGCTGGTGTAGATGTAAAAGGCGTATTCGAGGCTTTTGGTAGTACTTATGAAAGTTCAGAGTTACGCCGCTTTTGGTGTGCCAATGTGCCTGTTCGCCAAGATGGAAATGGAAGTTTTTTACATCACAAAGTGATAGTCATTGACAATAGCATTGTGATTACAGGCTCTCTAAACTTCTCTGCCAATGCCGATGATAGCAATGAAGAGAACGTGATTATCCTCGATAACCCTGAAATTGCGGCTTTGTATTTACAGGAATTTGAGAAAAATTGGGCTCAGGCGAAAGATGTATCAGCAGGGACGTTTACTTGCGAGTAATTATTGTTTGTAAAAATACTCAAACAATTCCACGCCTGATTTATCTTTTGCTTCATCTACATATTTTTGAATTGGTACACGCAAGATAATATTTTCCGAATCGTTTTTCTCAAACCAAAATTCGACAAAGCCATACTTTGGACCTTGTATTTCATCACGCGGAATTTCAGTCACAATTTGCATCACATCTTTTATCCAAATCCCAAATTCTTCGTGTTGAGTTAAATCATCCACTGGCAAGCGGACTGTGAAGTCAGTTTCTATTACCCCAAACGTTTTACTTCCATCGGAATAAATACAATCTTCGCCAAATAAAGTCGCCTTTGCAGAAGCATCAGGGTTTAATTCTTTAATTTCGGAATCTAATTTTTCAGTCAATTCAGGTACATCATAATATGCCCACATAAACGCACAAGTTTCGTTTGTAAAAGTTTCAGAAGCGATACCTTCAATTTCTGGAGTCACCGCTTCTGAACTTGGGGCATTCACAGTTTGCAATGCTACAAACGCCGCCGTTGCAGATAAAGCAATGCCAACAATCCAACTTCTTTTGTGTCTCATCTATTCATCATCTTCCGATGATTCTTCTTCAGTGACTTCTTCTTCCGATTCAGATTCATCGTCATACCACTCATCATCATCAAAATCAGGGTAATCTTCGGGGTCAGGTAGTTCTTCTATAAATTCATCAAGTTCAGAAATTTCTTCTAACCATTCTTCAATTTCATCTTGGTCAATTTCGGTTACACCTGAAAGTAAACCATCTTCATCCACAAAAACAGATTCACCTTCAACCAAATCAACTTCATCACCATTTTCGTTTTCTAACGAACAAAAACCTTCTAAGCAAGAAGCACGCACTTTATTTGTTTCAGGGTTATATTGCACGCTTAACAAACTTCCGCGCACCGAGGCAACACCTGATGGCGTTTGCACTTCTAACGAACCACCCTTTAGCAAAATAAAAACCTTGCCAAATAACAATTCAAGTGTTGTTTTGGGTTCGCCATTTTCATTATCTATTTTCGATAATGTGAAAGATGAATTCGGACCCACGCGCACAATTGTATTTTCAGGAGTCAAATTTAATTTTGCACGACTATCATCGCCTGTTTGAATTGTTTGACCAACTGAGATAATCATGCCAACACTTGCAGGTGAAGATTCGATAGTGACATCATTTTCAATTTCAAATAAAACCGCCTCTCGACTTGTTTCAACTTGGTCATTGTTTTCTGATGCAGTTGCTTCCACTGACGGCGATTCGGTTGCATCCGTTTCAGGCGAGGATGAAGTTGAAGAGCAAGCAACCAACAACAAAGTCAAAAGAAGAAGCGATGTAGTTAATTTTTTCATAAAATTCCTTATGCCATTGCGAGCCACGTTCTTGCTCTTAGTGGCGAAGCAATCTCCACGTTTTGTAGGGGATTGCTTCGCTATCGCTCGCAATGACGTTACTTAAGCAAATCCGCCGCGGCAGTTGCCATGAGTGCCACGCCATTAATCAAAGCCTTTTCATCAAAATCAAATTTTGGGTGATGATGATTGTAGTTGAGATTTTTCTCATTGTTAGCAGAGCCGATGCAGAAATATGTACCCTTGGCTTTATTTTGCATGTAGCCCATGTCTTCTGCGCCCATGGTGAGGTAAGAATTGGTAGCGATTTCTAAATCGGGAAAAATTCGTTTGGCAGAATTGAATACGCTGGCTGTTACTTCTTCATCATTGGTGACGGGCAAGGTCACTTCTTTGACAGTGATTTCTACTTGACAATTCATTGCCTCAGCAGTGCCTTTCACAATTTGATGAAAACGTTCAATAACAGTTTTTCTTACGGCTGGTTCAAAAGTGCGAATCGTTCCCCATAATTCAGCAGTTTGTGGAATGACGTTAAATGCTGTGCCTGCTTGAATAGATGTAACACTGACGACTGCGGGTTTGAGTGCTTCAATATTTCTTGAAACGATGGTTTGTAAAGCAGTTGTGATTTGTGCGGCACACACGACGGGGTCAATGGTTGTTTCAGGTGCGGCACCGTGACCACCTTTGCCTGTTAACTTGACCATAAATAATTCAGCACCTGCAAAAACGGGACCTGCTCCCACATGAAGCCAGCCAACAGGTTTGTCATTCCATAAATGAAGCGAAAGCGTTTTGTCAACAGAATCCATCACGCCATCTTTGAGCATCATCAAGGCACCACCCACTTCTTCGCCGTTTGTGCCTTCTTCCGAAGGTTGAAAACAAAACTTGATATTTCCTTTGAGTTCGTTTTTATGTTCGTTCAAAATTTTTGCAACGGTTAAACCAATGGCAGTGTGACCATCATGTCCGCAGGCGTGCATGACACCATTGTTGATAGATGAATATTCCGCGCCAGTATCTTCTTGAATGGGAAGTGCATCCATATCAAAGCGTAACAAAATCGTTGGACCTGGTTTTGCACCTTCAAGATATCCAACGACGCCAGTTTTGCCAACGCCTTTGGTGACTTCTAAGCCAAGCTCTTCTAATTCTTTGGCAACAATGCCGCCTGTGCGAATTTCATTGAAACCAAGTTCGGGATGTTTGTGAAAATCACGACGCATGGCTTGGGTGTAGGGAAAAAGTTCTTCGGCGTGCTGTAGGAAATTTGACATTTTAGATTCTCCTTGTTTTGTGGTCGCAGGTCGTTGGTCGCAAGTCTTTTCTGACCTGTGACTTTCGACTTGTGACTATGAGTATTTTACAACTCTAAATTTTTCTTCATATCTTGGATTTTCTTCTGTGCTATCTTCAGTTCTTCTGGATTTCATTCTTTCAATTAATTTATCAACATCTTGCACTTGAGATTTATGTTGTAGTATCGCTTGCACTTTGATATTCCATGTTTCGGTAATATCTATGATTTCGTTGGGTTGATTGGTTAATGAACACCAAATTTCTTTTGGCATGTGAGGCTCAAAGCCTTCGTTGAGTAATTCAGGAAAAAATACTGGGCTTCCTGCGGCGGGAAAGACAGCATCTATCACAACTTGTCCGCAAGCGCGGTGGTCAGGGTGATTGATTCCGTATACGGCAAATAAAGTTTGTGGGTCACAGGTGACTAAGATATCAGGTTTGTGTCTGCGAATTTCGCGCACAACCATTCGGCGAAGATGAAGGTTGGGGATTAATAGACCATCTTCAAGGTCAAGAAAAAGAGGCGGATTTGCTCCGATAATTTTTGCGGCTTCGGCTTGTTCCACTTTGCGAATCGGTACTAACTTTTCAGGAGTCATATCTGCTTGTGTGGCGGGATTGAAACCTTTATTTCCGTTGGTCAAAATTAAATAAGTGATGTTGTGACCTTCACGCGCCCATTGCGCCAACGTGCCACCGCAAAAAAATTCTGGGTCGTCGGGATGAGCCAATATAACGAGGATGGATTGGGGAGTGTTCAAGGTTGGTGATTAAGTAATTGGTAATTGGAGATTAGAGACTAGAGATTTTTTACGAATTACGCATTACGCATTACGCAAAGGCAATCCGTAATGCGTAGTAAAGAGCATTAATTCTTTAATGGGCTTTTCTTGCCGCAAGTACAACCACCACTATCATGTCTATCACACGGAGCTTGAGATTTTCTGCGTAAGGCTTCGAGTTCATCCCATGGTTGAATTTCTTCGCGCATGAATGTATGTTGTTGTGGGCGTTCATTGGGAATTTCGATTAAGACAACCACTTTATCACTCATCGGAATTAAATCAATCACTTTGCCTTCACCTTTGGGTGTGATAACTTTTTTATTTCGCTTGGGTAATGTTTTGCGGGCTTCTACATATTGTTCGTATTCAAAAATTAAACAACAACGTAAGCGACCACACATGCCTGTAATTTCATTCGGCGTTAATGAAATGCCTTGTTCTTTCGCCATCTTGATAGAAATGGGGGAGAAGTCTGTCAAGAATTTTGAACAACAACGGGTTTCAATTCCGCAGGCACCCATGCCACCTAATAATTTGGCAACATCACGCGGACCAATTTGACGCATTTCGATATGCTTGTTTGGGTACAACTCTTGCATATCTTTTTTGAGCGATTTCAAATCCACTTTTTCTTCAATGTCTGTGCTGAATAAAAAAGCAAGGCGTGTGCCGTCATAGTTATATTCGGCAGTGACAATTTTGATGGTGTCTAATAATCCAAGTTCAGAGGCACGCGCGCGACAATTAATCATGGCTTCGGTTTGTTTGGACTGCCAAGATTGTTGCAGAAGTAAATCTCGTGGAGTGGCACGCCTCTCTACCGACTTCCAGCCGCCTTCTGGCTTCGCGGGAGTCTCTTCTAACACCTGAATGACTTCGCCTAAATGTTTGCCACGCGAGGTATCTACAATAACATGCTCGCCCTTTTTCAAATCTGGTAAAGATGATGAATCGAAGTGATAAATTTTTCCTACTTTGGTAAATCGTATTCCGACGATGTTTTTGGTATCTGTTTGCATAGGCGCAATTATACCTGATAGGTGAGTGGTAATTTGTAAATGGTAATTGGGGATTGGAGATTAGAGATTAGAGGATTAGAGGATTTGAGAATGTAAAATTTTAGGACTTACGCAATTCCCCGTACCACAACACATTGTACCCTTGCGGTACTGCGTGTTGTCTCAAATCGCAAGGTAAATACCACAAGGGTACGATGTCTTGCGGTACTGCGTAAGTCCTAATTTTTGATTTTCAGTTTTATAGCCATAATTCATTTTCAAATTTCTTTTTGTTTTTCCACCTGCCAATCACATCTGCTAAAAATGGTAGCGTAAAAGTCCATGAGACGGTGAAGGGAGTCATAATTGTAAAGTAATTCCAGTAGGGTGCGAGGGGACCTGTCAGCCCCCATTCCCAATTTCGCCAGTGCCAACGCCATAAGATGTAATAGCTTAAGATACTAAACTCAACCGCGAGGCTAAATAAAAATACACGCCAATATGTTTTTGAATTTAGATTCAAAACTGCAAATGGAATGAGCCATAATGGATACCAAATCCGAAAGGCGTTGCTGAGGAAAATTTGCGCGAGGTATGCCGCAAAACCTGCTTCAAGTAAAGTCAATTTTTTGCGCATGAATTGAATCAATATAAAAATATAAATTAATATAAATACATAACCTGTGTTGGCTAAAATAGATTTTGCAAATTCAGGATTAAATTCTCGTACAATCACATGCAAGGCATAAGCGGGTGAAAAACTGCGACGTGAAAACGAATCAATGACTCCAGCAAAAACATCGGGAATGGGTGCCATGAGTCTATAAAAGATGAAGAAAAGGCTGAGGAAAATAAAACCAACTACAAATCCACGAAAGAGGCGTGTGCGGAATGAGTCAGCGGATGAAAGCACGGCGAGTCCGAATATCGGCATGAATATCAAAGCGGGAATTTTTATCAAACAAGCAATGGTTAATGCAATTGTTGCCCAAACCCATTTTTGATTTTGAAAAAGAATGATGCCTAAGGTGATGAAAGCAATCATCAGCATATCGTTATGACCGTTGCCTATCGCTTCAAGCATGACCAGTGGGTTGAGTGCAAAAAAACTGAGAGTGGTAACTTGGCTGACGTTTTTTTGTCGCCACTTCCAACCGATGAGCCACGCCATAAAAAGATATGCGGATAATGAAATTATTTTTGTTGCGATGATGGCACTGGCGATTTCTGTAATGCCTAAGCGAATGGGAATGCTGGCGACGATTTCCCAAATCGGTCCGTATGATGAAGTTTTGGTTACATACTCACCTGTGAGGTGAATATATGGGTCGCTGATAAATGTTTCGGGTGGGGTGGTGAATGGGTTGCCGCCATATAAAACCCAATTGCGGGCGAAGACGACGTATAACGCCACGTCTAACGCGGTGATGGGATATAGAAATAAAAGAATGATTCCGCTGATGATGCCGATGCCGAGAATATATTTTTTTAGTGTATCTGTTTCGTTTTGTTTTGAAAATTCATGCGCGAGTTTTGTGATTTTGTAAAAAGAAAAAAATAATAAAAGCAAGCCAAGCATATAACCCCAAATGAACCAGCGGGCTTGGTCACGCAAAATCATTTCCATATCTAACATGAGACTGCCATAGTAAATGTAGGGAATTAATGGAAAAGCGATAACGTATATGAGATAAATGAATATTGTAATTCCGCCCCATTGGATAATTTGTTTTTTTGTTTGGTGGAGAGTCATAAGTGTTACAAGTTACAAGTTGCAAGTTACGAGTAATAAATTCTTGTTGCTCGTAACTTATTCCTTGTCACTCCACAATATGAATCGGCACAGATTTACTCCCACCAAATGCCGCTACCGAAACTTTCTGGGCGATTTTTTCAGCAATTTCGTTTAATGCTTTAGCCACATTTGATTCAGGATTTGTAACCACAATTGGTTTACCTGTGTCACCGCCAATGCGAACCTGTTGGTCAATGGGCACGCCGCCTAAAAACGGTGTCTCTGTAATTTTGGCTAAATGTTCACCACCGCCAGACCCGAATAAATCCATGCGTGAGCCGTCTGGTAAATCTAAGTAAGACATGTTCTCAATGATTCCTAAAATCGGAACTTCTAATTTTTTGAACATATTTAATCCACGCCCAGCATCTTCAAGCGAAACAAGTTGAGGCAAAGTCACAATGACGGCGCCACTTAACGGAAGTGCTTGTGCAAGTGATAATGCCGCATCACCTGTGCCGGGTGGTAAATCAATCATTAAATAATCTAATTC
>Ga0224723_1000006_pt1 | contig 141704 bp, 126 predicted proteins | sample Balambano_FR2_Me_FD_161647 | JGI IMG/M metagenome (GOLD analysis project Ga0224723, IMG submission 161647) | Freshwater sediment microbial communities from Lake Towuti, South Sulawesi, Indonesia - Balambano_FR2_MetaG | ecosystem: Environmental > Aquatic > Freshwater > Lake > Sediment | place... | reverse complement strand
ATGAAGATGAGCAAACATCTTAATTCTCAAATCTACTATTCTCTACTTATCTAATCTTCTACTCTCTTAGGAGTTTATTATGAAAATACCTTTATCTTGGTTAAAAGATTTTATTGATATAGACGGGCTATCTGTTGAAGATATTGCTCGCAAATTAACACTCGCTGGTATGGAAGTGGATGAGATTCTTTATATTGGTTTGCCAAAGCCTGAATATAAAGAAGGCGAAAAACACGAATTCAAAACCAACGGCATTGCATGGGATAAAGACAAAATTGTCGTGGCAGAGATTGTTGAAGTAAAACCGCATCCTAATGCAGATAGATTAACTTTGCTTGATTTATATGATGGTCAAGCAGAGCAAGTTGTGTTAACTGGTGCGCCAAATATTTTTCATCTAAAAGGCACAGGCAAACTTGAAAAACCAATCAAAGTGGCGTATGCAAAAGAAGGTTCAACTTTGTATGATGGCCATGCTGAAGGTCAAGTATTGATGACTCTGAAACGCGCCAAAATCCGTGGCGTGGATTCATATTCCATGGTGTGTTCTGAAAAAGAATTGGGCATCACAGAAGAAAGTGATGGCATCATTCTTTTGGACGATGATGCACCTGTTGGAACTCCGCTGGCTGATTATATTGGTGATGCAGTTTTGGATATTTCCATTTTGCCAAATATGGCTCGCAATGCCAATGTGATTGGTATTGCCCGTGAACTTGCCGCATTAACTGGTCGCGAGTTAAAGAAACCAACGATTAAGTTAAAAACTTCTGGTGATTCAGTTGAAGAATTAGTTGAGATTGAAATCAAAAACGCAGAATTAAATCCACGCTTCACAGCTGGATTAATTCGCGATGTCGAAATTAAACCAAGTCCATACCAAATTCAACTCCGACTCAAACTAGCGGGCATTCGTGCTATCAACAACGTGGTTGATGCAACAAATTATGCAATGTTGGAATTGGGTCAACCACTCCATGCCTTTGATTATGATGCACTTGTAAAACGAATTAGCAATTCGCCTAACAAAAAAATAAAACTCAGCACGCGTGCCGCCAAAGATGGCGAAAAGTTAATCACGCTGGATGGCAATGAAAGAACTTTATCCTCTGAAAATGTTTTGGTGTGTGATGAAAAAGGTTCAGTTGGTTTAGCAGGCGTGATGGGTGGTTCTGAAACCGAAGTCACCGATAAAACAAAAAATATTTTGCTCGAAGGCGCGGCTTGGAATTACATCAACATTCGCAAAACAGCCAAGCAACATAATCTTCCATCCGAAGCGTCATTCCGTTTTTCGCGTGGTGTGCATCCCGCCATGGCAGAACGTGGCGTTACGCTTGGTTTGCATTACATGAGTCAATGGGCAAATGGAAAAATTGCACCTGGACTTGTGGACGTGTATCCACTCAAACCAAAAGATTCAATTGTGCAAGTGACAACCCAAGATGTTAAAAAACTTCTTGGCATTGACTTAACTTTACAACAAATTTCAGAACTTTTAACACGTCTTGACTTCAAATGTGAAATTACGAATCACGCATTACGCATTACGTCTCCTTCCCATCGCATGGATATTTCTGAAGGTGTCATTGGTCTCGCCGATGTACTGGAAGAAGTTGCCCGCAGTTATGGTTACGATAATATTCCAACCACAACTATGGCTGATGCACTTCCTCCGCAAGTTGGAAATCCCGTGCATGAATGGGAAGAGCATCTTCGTGATTTGTTAATCGCTTTGGGTTTGCAAGAAGTTGTCAGTTATCGCATGACCTCCATTGAAAAAGAATCTCGCATCACAAAATATGATGATTATGTTCAACTTGCAAATCCGATTGCACCTGAAAAAAGTATTTTGCGAAGAAGTCTCATCGCGTCTGTTTTGGATGTCCTTGAAAAAAATATTCGCTTGAGTGATTCGTTCGCGATGTTTGAAATTGGAAGTATCTTTGAACCAAATAAAAACGATTTGCCTAACGAGCCACGTAAACTTGCCATTGCGATGACTGGTCTACGAAAAGAAAACGCCTGGGATGTTAAAGATTCATCTGTGTATGATTTCTACGATTTGAAAGGACGCCTCGAACTCCTTTTGAGTGGGCTCCGATTTACAAACATTTCTTACACTTCAACAGAATCCACATCTCACCTACACCCAGGCAAAGCTGCCGAAATCAAAATTGGTGATACAGTCATTGGCTCATTTGGTGAATTACATCCACTCGTCAAAGAAAAATATGAGATTGGTGATTCCGCAGTCTTAGTCGCTGAATTTGATTTAGAGACTCTCCGAAATATTAATCCCACTTATGGCATTACGCCTGTCTCTGAATTTCCACCCGTTTACGAAGATATCGCCATCATTGTAGATGAATCAGTATTGGCAGAAAAAATCGAAGCATTGATCAAGCAGACCGGAGGAAGAAGCGTCAGCAACGTCAAATTGTTTGATGTCTATCGTGATGAAAAAATCGGCGCGGGTAAAAAATCATTGGCGTATAATCTCACGTATCAAGCCGAAGATAAAACGATGACCGATGCCGATGCCGCCGCGATACGCAATAAAATTATCAAGCGTTTGGAACATGAGATTGGCGCGAAGTTAAGAAGTTGAAAAAAATCCTCCGAGAAAACTCGGAGGATTTTTATTAACCGACAATAATGTTAATTCTCATCGAACAAAATCTTTCGTTTCCAATTGAGATTTGCCATACTGTAGAAAACGTCCCGACTTGGTTTGGAGCTTGCATACCAACCGAGAATGTTACAGTATCTCCTGAGTTAACATTATTTTCAAAATCATATATGGGTTGTAAATGGAGTTCATCTCCACTGGAGTAACGATAATCAGCATTATCGGATGCCCATGTATTTAAGCCAACATTGGCAACTATCCAAACGGCTGTGAAGATAGTTCCTCGATCAAAAAATTTATTGTCGGGCGGGTCTTGTGAAAGGATTTGACATTCGAGCAATAAACCTGAACTGCCTGCGGGAATTTGTGTAGGTGGTACGGTGCTGGTGGGCAAAAGGAAAATGAAGGTGGGTGTAATTGTTTCGGTGGGGATGGGTGTTTGAGTTGCTGTGGCAGTTGAAGTCAAAGTAGGAGGCGCGAAGCGTGCAGTTTGAGTCGCCGCCGCGTGTGCTGTTTTTACAATGGCAGTCAGTGGGGCATTTGGGTCAAATGTTGGAATCGGTGCTGATGCGGTTGGTAAGGTCGGCACACAGGCGAGCATGAAGAGAATCGTGGTTAGGAATAATATTATTTTTTTATTTCGAGGCATAATACTTTTATTGTGGACGATTGGTTGAGAGATAACTTTCACTTTGGTCTGATTTACGAATAGCAATCCAATCACCTTCGAATGTGCTTCCGACAATTTTTGCCCAATCCATACCTTGGTTTCTGACCCCTTCTTTGGATAGAAATACTTGTTTGCCACGTGTCAGCATCCCTGATTTTTGAGATGTGGTGTTGGGGTTTTTATAAATGTTGACTTCTGTGGCAATGACATACCACGTTGGTAAAGATGGTGCAATGTTTGTGCGAGGTGGTCTATTATCAGATGTTTCAGATTCAGTTGAAGTAGTATTCTCTCCAATTGCTTTTGGAAGACTTTCAACTGTATGATGTTCTGCTAGCCATTTTTCAGGGTCAACGTAATGTTCTAATACAAGTTCCCGTTTTTTATTTGTGGATGGTGCGGGCCAATTTTGAGGTTGCTCGCGCAATATTTTTGTTACAGAAATATCGAAATGTAAATGGAAGGGAAACATGGCTCTGGGTCGAATGGATGAAGAACCATCACCTACTTGGCAAATTTGTTGCCCCATTTTTACAATTTCACCCGGTCTCACTCGAATATTGGCGACATGTGCATAACGACTATAGAGGGGTTTTCCATCTACAATGCCATGGTCAATGACGATTATATTTCCCCAATAATTTGGGTTGGGCCAAGTTTGTGCATATGTGACGACACCATCTCCAATGGAATAGACGGGGGCGAGTCTATCGGCATCCCAATTGCCCGGCAGATTCAAGTTTAGGTCTGCGCCTGTATGAAAACCATAAGCATAAGCGGGTGCTTTTGAATTGAGGAAGCCGGTCGCATCTACCCATTTACCGGGCCAAACTTTTCCTGAATTTCTTTCTTCTTCTGTTCCGACAGGTGGTTGGAATTTCATGATGAGCCTCCATGATATTGGGGTGAACAGGAACGATACTTCATTATAACGAGAAAATTTTCATTTGCAATCATAGTTTTTAAACGACAAAGGTCACAGATTTCTCTGTGACCTTTACTATCTTATCAATTTGTAAAACTTATGGAACTACTTTTATGGCAACAAATGGTGTACAGAAGTGTGAGCCATTGTTGAGTGACCAAGTCATCACAAATATTTCACCGCTATCTTTATAAGCAACAGCGGGTACTTCTACTTCAATGACTAATGTAATGGTTTGACCTGGCTGAACTTGTTGACCAATTAAGAAATCACCTGTTGGGGAAATATCCGTACCGCCTTTATATTCAAATTCCCAATCTGCCTCCCATGTGACAGTACCTGTATTTTTAATAGTCCACGATTTATCAAATGAATCGCCAGGTTTGAAGGTAGCACCATCATAAGGTTTTTCTGCTATAACAGCACAGGAATAGGCAGAACCACTACTTCCACTATTCCCTCCACCACCGCCGCCTCCGCCACTACTTCTTACTGGCGTATTTGTAGGGGTAGGGAAGGGTGTATCTGTAATGATAATTAATGGTTCAAAGGTTGGCTCTGATGTAGCAGTAAATTCTAATGTTGCTGTGGCAAACGGAGCCTGTGCAGTTAAGGTTTGATTGACTGCTTGTTCAATGCGAGCATTGGCTTCCATGGTTTGAGCAACCACTGTATTGACAATAGAGTCAACATCTTGCTGGCTTTGCCCTGTAGGTAAACAAGCAGATAAAAGTACTGCCAGCAACAATAGTATCGTGAATTTTCTTTGCATAAATATCTCCTTTATCGAAGGCAGTGATTGGTCTGCCGCATCTTTATTGTAATCATTCTTGCGGATTTTCACCTGAGCCGATTCCTAATGGCTTCCATTTGCTTTCATCTTTCAAACGATGTTGAATGCCATCACGTTCATGCAATTGGTCAAACCCTTCAGGCTTGATAAACATCTCTTTCCCTTCTAACAAGCCAACTAAACCTTCTTGACCAGGTTCTGGGCGTTTGAGTCCTTTATATTGTGCCGCATCACTTGGGACATAGTCTGTTGGTTCTTCATACGTAGTGATGTAGCCTTCATAGTTTCTTAAAATCACTTTATGGTCAGACATACTAATCATGTAATTGGGCATAACGGGAATCTTGCCACCACCGCCAGGTGCATCAATGATGTATTGTGGAACTGCATAACCAGAAGTGTGACCACGTAAACCTTCCATAATTTCAATGCCTTTGCCAACAGGTGTGCGGAAGTGACCAGAACCCTCGACCAAATCACATTGATATAAATAATACGGGCGTACACGAATTCTTACCAAATCATGTACTAATTTTCTTTGAATATGAACATTATCATTTACACCTGCCAACAACACAGCCTGATTTCCAAGTGGAATACCCACTCGACTCAAACGGTCACATGCTTCGGCGAGTTCTTTGGTAATTTCGTTAGAATGATTGACATGAATGTTCAACCACAATGGATGATATTTGGCTAACATATCACACAATTCTTGAGTGACTCGCATGGGCATAAAGACAGGCACACGCGAACCAATGCGGATGATTTCAATGTGTGGAATTTCTCTTAAACGAGATAACAATTCTTCCAACACTTTTGGAGCAAGCACAAGCGGGTCGCCACCTGAAAGTAACACATCACGCACTTGTGGAGTTTTCTTGAGATATTCAATTTGCATCTCAAATTCTTGACGATTAAAAGTTTGTCCGGGGTCACCAACAATGCGTGAGCGTGTGCAATATCTACAATACGATGCACATTGAGTCGTCACCAACATCAAAACTCTATCAGGATAACGATGTACCAAACCAGGCACAGGCGAATGTTTATCTTCTGCCAATGAATCTTCCATCATCGAAGTAAATGATTGCATTTCTTCTGCAACAGGAATCACTTGTTTGCGAGTTGGGTCGTTCGGGTCGTTCGGGTCAATCAGTGAAATGAAATAAGGTGTTACATCCACACGGAATAAACCTTGCGTTTGTAAAGCCTTTCTTTCACTATCCGTTAAAGGTAAAACTTTTTCAATATCTTCAACACTATTCATGCGATGGCTTAACTGCCAACGCCAATCATTCCATTTTTCATCTGGAACATCTTTATAAATTTCAGCACGTTTCGATTCAAACGGGGTATTCATGGTTCCTCCAATACTTGTACATGTCATTGCGAACCTGATGGTCGAGTAGCGAAGCGTACCGAGACCAAAGGCAAGCAATCTCCATTTACTATCACGATAGGCAAATGCCGAGGTTCAAAAACCAAACACAAATTAAGAAAGAAGCGGAGGGTCGTGGTCGGGGCGGAAAAATCCTGCAAATTTCATCGTCATAAATTCATTGTAAAAGCAAAATAAACATGGGTCAATCATATTCTTAATAAAGTAAAATATTCAAAAGGAGCAACTATGGCGCTTGAAGGCAATCATAAAATGTGGGGCGACTTGCATCGTCCAGATTTGACACCCGAACAAACTGATTTCAGCATCATCGGCATTCCGTTTGATGGCTTGGCTTCGGCGCGAAAAGGCGCGGTGAATGCACCTGAACGAATTCGATATTGGTCGCATCATGTCACTCCGTTTAGTGAAGATAGGACTCGTTTGAAAGATTTAACCGTTTGTGACTTAGGCGATATAAAAATCACGCTTCCAGAATCTGACTTCGAGTTGGTTCGGCAGCGTGTAGCGACTCTTCCGAACATGCCGATTCTGATGGGTGGCGACCACTCTGTTACGATTCCGATTCTGCAGGGTCAACGATTAAGATATAAAGACCAACGACTTGGCGTTTTATGGATTGATGCTCATCCAGATTTATGTGATTTTTTTGATGGCTCAAAACTTTCACATGCGAATACCATGCGACGTGCACTAGAATTTGGCATTGAACCACATGATGTTTGCATGGTTGGGTTACGTTCGTGGGAAGACCAAGAAATTGATTTAATTGAAAATGGTGGCATTCACGTTTATACTGCGGCAGATGTTGCTGAACGCGGTATGAAAAATGTAGCGGATAGCGTCTATAACATACTCAATGATTGTGATGCCGTACATATTTCATTAGACATTGATTGTTTAGACCCTGCGTATGCTCCAGGCACAGGTATTCCTGAATTTGGTGGTTTAAGTTCTCGTGATGTGTTAACTTTAATTAAAGGCACACAAGGTTTATCTTTGGTCGGTTTGGATGTTGTTGAAATTGCTCCACCCTTAGACCCTTCTGAAGCGACTGTGTTTGCTGGCTTGAAGATTATTATGGAATATATGGCTGTGATTGCAAGGATGAAACAAAGTTAGTTTTTCTTTGCCACAGAGAACACAGAGGAAAATGAGAAAAGAAGAAAGAGGAAAGATGTTCTTCTCAAAAAAATCTCTGTGCCCTCTGTGGTCTCTGTGGCTAAAAAAGGAATCTTATGACCATTAACTTAGACACACTCGAAATCACCAACAACACTTCCGAAGACCGTTTTGAAACATGGATTAACGGCTTGGGCTGTAAATTGGATTACATTGAAGACAAAGATTCTTTTGCGATTACACACGTCGGAGTCCATCCTGATTTGCGTGGTCAAGGCATTGCGGGGAAGATAGTACAATTTGCTTTGGAATATGCTAAGTCCAAGTCTCTGCGTGTGATTCCAATTTGTTCGTATGCAGTGTGGTGGATTCAAAAAAATCCAGAATATATTGAGTTGACGAAAGTTAAGAAAAATTAAGTACCGCGATATTTATATCGCGCGTATATGTAAAAGGCAAGATAAATCTTGCTGTACTTAAATATAATGAATCAAAAAATTTCCACAGACCAAACCTCTGAAAACATTTCTAAAATTTTAGAAATCCTTACTGAAACGCCAAAGAAATTAGAAGCATTGAGCAAAGGATTAACTAAAGAACAATTGACTCAACCATTAGGCACAGGCGAAAGGTCATTTACAGAAGATTTGACTCATTTAATCAATGGCGAGGCAAGGTCAAGTGAAATGATATATCAGGCTTTGCTTGTGAAAGAACCTTTCTTCTCAGATTTTCATCCAGACCGCGATTGGGGAAAGTTGACTCGCTTTGACTTGTTAGACTTTTCAGATTTATTAAACTATTTCAAAATACGCAGAAAAGTTTTATTGAAAGTGTTGTCAGAGTTGAAAGAAGTTGAATGGTCAAGAACCGTTCGAGAAGAAGGAAAGAAGCGCAAAGAATCTGTTTACTGGCGGGCAAGAACCATTGTCATGCACGAGTTAGACCATATCCAAGATTTGGAAAAGAAGCTAGGAAAATAATTTTGCTAGACAATATTTATTGGTTCTTCAAAGAACTTAAATCATTAATACGTTTTTTAGAAAGTGTGCAATATTTTTTATCAATCTCAATCCCAACCCCTTGTCGTCCATTCAATGCCGCAGAAATGATGGTTGAGCCGCTCCCGCTGAATGGGTCTAAAATAGTATCCCCGACATAACTAAACATTTTGATACAACGTCTTGGCAACTCCAGTGGAAATGGTGCAGGATGACCAATTTTCTTTTTGCTTTCACCGTTGAACGTCCACACGCCGTTTGTCCATTCCATGAATTCATCGCGTTCAATATCCGAGACTTTGCTTCCGCTGGTTTTCTTCCAATTCTTTTTGTATAAAATTAAAATCAATTCTACAGGTGCAATCACAAATGGGGCTGAGGCACTCTTCCACGAGCCCCAAGCAGTGCGACGAGAAATATTGCCTTCGTTCCAAATCACTGTGGAATGATATTGAAAGCCGATTTGTTTTGCTATGGTTGTAATGTCTGCCCCGACGCTTTGTTGCCCTCCTTTGTTTTTATCGAGTGGGACATTCAGGCAGAAACGTCCATCGTCTTTGAGCCAGTCAAAACAACGGGACATCCATTTTTCACTGAACTCAAGGTATTCTGCGTAGGATAAATCGTCTTTATGGGAATTGTAAGCAATATCCACGTTGTAAGGAGGCGAGGTGACAATTAAGTCAATGCTTTCGTTTTCAACCAGTTTAGTAGTAATGACATCATCATTGATGATTTTGACTTGATTGTTTTCAAAGAACACGCTGGGCTTTTTCATTGGGAAATTGTAAACGATTCTCTTAAGCATGTCACCCTGAACGAAGTGAAGGGTCTCTGAGATAATCTTCGAGATTCTTCGCTCTGCTCAGAATGACATAATCCTTTATACTCGTGCGGTTGTGAGGATATAAATTTATGCCGATTCTTGCTTTAGTTTTGCTTTTCTTATCCGCAACGATGCACGCCTTGTGGAATTTTTTGCTCAAAAGTGCTGGAGTAAAATAGCGCGTGGGATTTATCCCTGCGCGATGATGGGGTAAAGAAAATGTTGATGAAACAGAATCAACTTGAAATCAAGAAAGAAGCGGGAAAGAATCGTCCCGCAGGTTGGTATCTCAAACGCAATCTATCAAGTTAACCTGCGGGACGTTTTGTGAAAATTAATTTTTAAGTTGCATCCTCTGCGAAATGGGGTAAGATTAGAAATGCCATGATAAATAATTTGGCATTGCTTTTGAGTTTACTTTTGTAATCAATCAGTTGACCTGATGGGTATCCACGTACCTATCAGGTTTTTTTATTTGAGGAGCATCAATGCTGAAAACACCTTGGGAATATCGTTACGCCCACCGCGCACAAAAAGCGAAGACCTCTGAAATTCGTGAGTTGTTGAAGTTAACCGAACAGCCCGATATGATTTCATTTGCAGGTGGTTTGCCTGCGCCAGAAGTGTTTCCGATTAAAGAATTTCAAGAAGCATGTAATTTTGTTTTGAATGAACGCGGTGCGCAAGCGTTGCAGTATGGAACATCGGAAGGTTATACGCCATTGCGTGAAATGATTGCGCGACATAATAGCCGTTTTAGTGTGCCAGTGACTGCTGATAATATTTTGATTACATCAGGTTCGCAACAAGCCTTAGATTTAATTGGCAGATTGTTTATCAATCGTGGCGACCATATTGTGGTTGAGTCGCCAACGTATTTGGGCGCGTTGCAAGCGTGGAATGCTTATGGCGCGCAATACATTACAGTGCCTGCGGATGAACACGGCATGGATACAGATTATTTGGAAGAAGCCCTGCGCGTCGGACCTAAGTTTATATATGTTCTGCCAAATTTTCAGAATCCTTCAGGGTCAACATTGAGTCTGGAACGGCGCAAGCGTTTGATTCTGTTAGCAGACCAATACGGTGTACCGATTATTGAAGATGACCCGTATGGTCAATTACGATTTGAAGGTGAACATATTCCGTCCGTTGTGATGTTAGATAATCAGTATCGCAATGATACTGATGGCGAATATTCTGGTAATGTGATTTATTTAAGTACGTTTTCTAAATTGCTTGCACCGGGCTTAAGACTCGCTTGGGTGATTGCGCCTCCGAATGTGATTCAAAAATTGGTAATGGCAAAACAAGCCGCAGATTTACATTCATCCACGTTTAATCAACAAGTGGCGTATGAAGTTGCCAAAGGCGGATTTTTAGATGAACATGTCAAAGTAATTCGTTCTGTTTATAAAGAACGCCGTGATGTGATGTTAGAGATGATGGAAGAAATTTTCCCAACAGAAATGACCTGGAAAAAGCCATTAGGCGGCATGTTCTTGTGGGGAATCCTTCCGCAAGGCGTAGATGCGGCAGAAATTTTGAAAATGGCAATTCAAAAGAAAGTAGCCTTTGTGCCGGGTGGTTCTTTCCACCCTGATGGTGGAAAGAATAATACGATGCGAATCAATTTCTCATATTCATCACCTGATATTATTCGTGAAGGAATCGCAAGGTTAGGTGAGACGTTGAAGGAAGTATTTCATAAGAATGGGCATAAATAGCGGAAAATTAGCACAAAATTCTAACGAAAATTAGAACAAATGTGTATTGACTTTTTTGTTTTAATGCGTATACTACAAGAAGTATTCGCCCCAGTGTTAACCAACCGATACTGGGTAGTGTATCCGCAAGCCACTCCTAAAGAGTGGCTTTTGTTTAATAAGGAGGAAGAGCATGAACACACGAAGAGTAGCAATTTTTATTGACGGTGGCTATCTTGATGCTGTAAATCGAGATGAATGTGGGAGCCTCAAAATTGATTATGCAAAGTTCTCTTCAAAAGTGGCAAGCGATATAGAAATCTTAAGGACGTATTACTAACCTGTAGTGCTAGTTCAGGCTGATTTTCGACACTTACACGCAGTTCTGTAGTTTATAAACACCAGATATGGCGTTTTAGCAGTTCCAGAACCACCATATTTAGAACTAGCACAATTGGTTACTATAATTGCTTACCTTATCAGTCAAATAAGCCAACAGACGAAGAAAAAACAAAATTTTCCCAAGCCCAGAAATTTCATGCGGCATTAAAATCATTATCACGTTTTGAAGTACGTGAAGGAATGTTGCTATATCGCGGTACAGACAAAAGTGGTAAATCAATTTATATCCAAAAAGGCATAGATATCCAAATAGGTGTTGATTTGGTATTACTAAGCGCAAAACAACAAATAAGCCATGCAGTTATTGTGGCAGGCGATAGCGACTTAATTCCCGCGCTTTCTGTAGCAAAAAATGAAGGCGTTCTCATTCATTTGTATCATGGTTCAGCACCACAAAGGAAATTAATTGAAATCGCTGACGAGAGAACTCAAATCACTGCTGAATTTATGAAAGATATAATAAGGAAATAGTTAACTTAAGTTGTTATTTTGGTACAAGATAGTGGTTTGAGTCATAAGGCTTTTTCTAAAGAATCGCTAATTGGCTCTTTCGGAGAATTTTTTATATCAATCTCAATGCCTGAGAGCATAATCTGAATGCCAAGAATCACGCACAAAGTGGGTAACATGACTGTTCCAGTAGGAGCAGGCACGCCAAGTTGAACATATTGAATCCACTTAATACTTCCAAATGTTAAACCAAATAACAAAAGCGGGAAACCTGTCAGTAAATATAAAGAAAGAATCGAAAAATCGTAAATGTAATATTTAAGTAAAACGCGCCGAAGAAATGTGATTAGTAATTTATACGGAAATTCAAATAAAGTTCTGTAAATAGAAAGATGTGATTTTTCATTTCCATAACGAGCAGGGATGGGTACATCCAAAACAAAAGCATTCAGCAGATATAAATTTGCCAACATGGATGTTTCAAAGAAATATCTTTTGTCAATTTTTTCAAGCGGAAGTTGTGCTAATACTTCAGCACGAATGGCGAAAAATCCATTGGTAGGGTCAAAGATGTTCCAGTAACCAGTGGCGGCTTTGGTGAGAAAACTTAATCCTAAATTTCCCACGCGCCGAATTAATGGCATTTTTTGTAATGATGCAAAATCTCGAAAGCGATTGCCTTTTGTGTAATCGGCTTTGCCTTGAATCAAAGGTGTAATCAAAGCGGGAATGTAAGCAGAATCCATTTGACCATCGCCATCAATTTTCACCACAATTTGTGCGCCGAGTTCTAACGCTTTTTTGAAGCCCGAAATCATCGCTCCGCCTACGCCTTGATTGTGCGAATGTTGTATCAGGATGAGGCGCTTGTCTGAATTGGAAAGAGCAGTTATCACCGTAGAGGTTGAATCGGGCGAAGCATCGTCAACAATAATGATGTGTTTTACATAATCAGGGATTCCGCACAAAACATTTTCAATATCCCGTTCTACACGGTATGCGGGAATAATTATGACAATTTTATAACTTTCAAAATTCATAAGCGGGATTGTACTCGAAAGATGATAGAATCATAAAAGAGGACTCCTATGGCTGGCGAACAAATTCTCATCGTTGAAAATGACCCAGATATCGCAGATTTGATTGGTAGACAATCTCTTCAGCCGCTTGGGTATAAGGTGACTGTGGTGGGGGACGCGGCATCTGCTCTGAAACATTCGCTTCAGACTCCGCCCGACCTGATTCTTGCAAATATAAATTTACCTGGCCTCAGCGGAAAAGACCTGCTGGCGGCGGTTTCTTCGCAAAACATAAAATCGCCGGTGATTGTGATTGCTGAAAAAGGTCAAGAACACGATGCCATTCAAGCCTTTCGTTTAGGCGCAATGGATGTGATGTTTTGGCCCCTGCGCGATGCCGAAGTGGTTTCGATTGTTGAACGAGCATTAAAGCAAACGCAAGAAGCGCGCGAAAGACAAAAATTAGACCGTCAATTGAAAGTGACCAATGACGAGTTGCAAAAACGATTAAGAGATTTGACCACAATTCTTGGCACAGCCAAAGCAGTGGTTTCGATTACAGACCAAAGATTATTGTTTGACCGTATTTTAGAAAGTGCTTTGCAATTGGGCGAAGCCGATATGTGTTGGCTGATGTTGCGTGAAGATAAAAGCGCGACGTATCTTTTGAAGGCACATCGTAATTTACCTGAATCATGGGCGAAGAAAGTGAATCAACCTGTAGATGATGGCGTGAGTTCTTTGGTTTCACTTTCTGGTGAAAGTTTGTTTATGAATGGCGCGCCTGTGCAGAAGTTTAAGATTTCGGCATTGGGTAAATCGGTGGGTGTCATTCCTATCAAAATCAAAAATGAAGTGATTGGTTTGTTAATTGTTGTGCGAAAAACAGACCGCGAATTTGTGCGTGATGCTCAAACGATGTTAGAAGCCATGGCAGATTATGCTTCGATTTCATTGGTCAATGCGAGGTTGTTCCGTGCTTTGGAGCAAAGTGTGGAAAATGCGCGTGCCAGTGAAAAGAATCGCCATGCCGCTTTAGAAAGTTTAAGAGCCTCTACACAAAAAGAAGTGCAAGCGGCAATATATCCGCTCAATTTGTTGCTGACGGAAATGCCCGGTGCGTTAAATGCTGAGCAACGCAAAGCACTTGAATCAGTACAAGCGGCTTTACAAAGACTGGCACGTTCTTCTGAAAAAACAATCGTGCCGACCGAAAATAAATAGACGGGAATTCCCTTTGACCTAATGGCGAAAAAAGAACTGATTTTATTGGCGATAAACGAATCATCGGTGACAGATTTAGCAGAGAAAGCACTTCATGCCGCTGGGTTTGATGTGGCGATTGTACATGAGCAATCTTCATTAGATAATGCAATTCAAGAAGCGATTCCAGATTTGATGATTGTAGGGGAAAAATTTGCTGGACGTGATTGGCTAACGGTTGCGAATGAAATTTTAGAACGCTTCCCCACCATGCCGATAATTTTATATGCCAAGCAAGATACCACTGGCTTTGCAAAATCGGCATTGAAGGCGGGCTTGAGTGGATATTTGTATCCGCCACTTAAGATTGAAGATATTGTTACTGAAGTACAGAGATGTATGGCGCGTGCCAGAAGTTTGGGGGATTGGTTAAGGCGTGAGGTGAAGCGCACTACTGCTTCATTGCAAGAAAAAGCCAAAATTTCAGAATCAGAACGCCTTAAGTTAGAAGCGATTATTTCTAACATCCAAGATGGGTTAATTTTGTTGGATGATAATGAAAATATTTTGATGCTGAATCAAAACATCCGTGAAGCTTTTCGGCTGGATAATAAATCTGTAAGCGGTAAATGGATTCGGGATGTGATAAAAAATGCGGATTTACATGCCTTGTTAGAGCGTGCAAAAGATGGGGCATTGAATTACCATGAAATTCATTTTGATGATGGCAGAGTGTTCAACGCGCAATATGCACCGATTCCGCGCATTGGTAATGCGGTCACGATGCAAGATATTTCATACTTGAAAGAATTGGATAGATTGAAAAGTGATTTTATTCATACCGTTTCACATGATTTGCGTTCTCCATTAACTGCCATTTTAGGTTACATGGAATTGATTGAGCGCACGGGACCCTTGAATGAAAATCAATTAGATTTTTTGCGTCGGTTGCAAGGCAGTGTGCAACATATTACAAATTTGGTGAATGAGTTGTTAGATTTAGGAAGGCTGGAAGCAGGCTTTGATACCCGTCGCGAAGCCGTGCACTTGGAAAATGTCTTGAAATATTCTTTAGATGTATTTGACGGGCAAGTGAAAAAGAAAAAAATAAAATTAACAACCACGATTGCCAAAGACTTAAAACCCGTGCGCGCCAATCCTATCCGGATTCGTCAGATGTTGGATAATTTAATTGGAAATGCTATCAAATACACGCCTGCTGAGGGAAAGGTGAGCGTGGTGATGGCAATGGAAGAAAATCAGGTGATGGTGCGAATTGAGGATTCGGGACCAGGTATTCCGCCAGAAGAGCAGACCCGAATTTTTGAAAAATTTTATCGCGCTACGAATAGACCTGAAAGTGTAGAAGGCTCAGGTTTAGGCTTGGCGATTGTAAAATCAATAGTAGATAGTCATCAAGGAAGAGTGTGGGTGGAATCAAAAGCAGGCGAAGGTTCTACGTTTGTGGTTTTGTTACCTGCACTAGAAGAATAAACACAACTTTAAGGTTTCACCAGTAAGTTTATTTTTAAGAACAAAATAGGACGCTGATTCACGCAGAAAACGCTGATTTTTTTGCTTTTGTCAGCGTTTATCTGCGTCAAAATTAAATTTTGGGTTAATGTTGTTATTTCTTGGGTAGTTTCGATAAAATCGAAATATCGCGTTTATGTTGCGGAGCAGAAGATGTAGTGCCGCCTGTGCGATAACTTTCTAACTCGGAACTAAAACGCATCCAATCACTGACGAGAATTACAAAATGCGGGGTTTTATCTTTGAAAAAGAATGATGAAAGAAAAAATCTCAATGCCATCGGCGACATCGGAAAAGCATTCAACTCAATCACAATGGCAGTCATCTTTGCTAATGATTCGATGACATCCAATTGTGATTTGCTCACACTGTTTGGCGGAAATAACGAAGCCATGGTTGCAGAACTGGTACGGCGAATTCTTTTATATGAAATATTTAATTTCAAAAGTGGTGTGGCTAATCTTAAATAATCTTTGTTGGGTTGCACATACGCGCTTTTGCGAATGAGCCATAAAAATAAACCAACAAACATTAAACCGCCCCCCACACTTGCTAAGGTTAACCAACGCCATTGTTCAAACCCCCAACTGTAAACGCCCCATGCCAAAATTAACATGAAAAACCCTAACGTAAAAATTGCGGGCCACCAACGATTGATGATATGAGTATAAAGTACAAGAGGATAACGCCGTCCGCGTTTTGCCATAGACTTAACGATTCCTTTTACGGCTCGATGATATTTCCGCTTCCACTTTGACCGTCAACCTGTTTGCCATTCATCTGCTTGAGCAATGAGTTGATAGATTGTTCTAAATGCTCGCCGCGTAGACTAAAGGTAATATCGCCACGTGTTTTTTCTATAATGCCGCGTGCCACATCTGTTTGGCGGCGTAATCCGTTTGTGATGGCATCAGGGTAATCCATAGTGACTAAGATTGAATAAATTTCATCCATGATGCCAAGTAAGCGTTCGGCTTCTTCTGAATATCCGTGACGAAGAATATCTAAGGTGCGGCGACGAAGTTCACCAATCACTTCTGCTAAACCGTTGAGATAGGTTGCAGGTTCAACGCCCAACTCTCCCGGCGTTTGAAGCGCTTGGTTTCTTATCAAAGCACAAGTGATGTTGGCTTCTACAAATTCTTTTAATGCGTCTTGTGTGTAGCCTGCATAAAACAAATCGGGATAATTTTTGAGTGAGTCTCGCAATGTGTTTGCGAGTTGACTTGCTTCTCCCAAATTTGTGTTCATGCCTTCAACATCATCACGATGGACGGCGCGAATGGCTAGTGAACAGGCACGTGTTAATTGGCGTGCTTGCGCCAGTGCGTTATCACGTGCGATGGTTTGCGCATCAAACTCTTTACGGATTTGCTCTGCAATGCTTTCAAGTTTTTGCATGGTTATTCTTTGGTTGGGTCTTTGGGTGGTTCAGGTGGTGGACCTTGAAATGGTTTGAATAAATTATCTGCTAATGTGGAATTGTTAGGAATTTGAATTTCACCAAATGCGGCTTCGTAACGAGCAAGATTATCGGCTAAGGCACGCATCAATAATTTTACATTGAGTGGGGTCATAATCACACGCGCACCAATTTTTGCACGAGGTTCACCGGGTAAGAGATGTGCGAAGTCAATCACGATATCAGATGGCGAATGTGCAATGCGGGCAAGGTTGGCATACACAGGTTCTAAATTAGCGGGGAGTTCAAGTGTGGGTCCAGCAGGTTTTGGAGGGATGGGGGGAGTTGTCATAGTTTTTATAAATATTCTTAGCCACAGAGGTCACAGAGATTTTTGAGAAGAGCTTTTAAACTCATTTTTCTCAGTGGTCTCTGTGGCTAATCTTTTTATTTAGAATGGAATATCATCTTCGGCGGGCATTTCAGCCATATCCATGCCACCGCTTCCTGCGACGGGTCCGCCTTCGTTGTCTCCGCGTGAAGACAGGAAGCGCACGGTTTGGGCAGTCACTTCAAAGGAAGAACCTGCTGTGCCATCTTGCTTTGTCCAAATGCGTGGACCCCCTGTGGCTTTATCAGGTGTAAGCCTGCCTTCAATTAAAACTTTTGAACCTTTTTTAACATATTGATTACAAACTTCTGCTGTTTTGCCCCAAGTAGAAACACGAAACCAAATTGTTTCTTTCACTTGTTCTCCATTTCCAGCAGTATATTGACGATTGGTTGCAACTGAAAAAGAAGTGACTGCTTGCCCCGTAGGTGTGTAACGCATTTCAGGGTCTTTGCCTACATTGCCGACGATGATGAGTGTGTGATACATAAAATCTCCTTGTGATTAGGTACCCGTCGAAAAACGGCGGGGAAATGAAACAAAATGTATTGTACTCTTACTTGTGGTATTTGTTAACGAATGAAACATGAACTCGGCTATACTTAAACCTGTAAGAAAAATATATTGTTAGGCTGTCTACTTTATCAATAAAAACAAAGGAGATAAACATGTCTGAAACAACCCCCAAACGCTATACCCCTGTTCATGTCGTCATTCATTGGTTAATGGCATTGCTAGTTTTTATGATGCTCGGTGTCGGTAAGTTTGCTATGCCATCTGTCTCGCCGCAAGACCCGCAAAAAGTGATGATGTTGCAAAGTCACACTTACATTGGCGCGGCAATTACAATTTTATTGATAGCCCGTTTGATTTTGAGATTTACAACCAAAAGCCCAGCACCAGCCGATGCAGGCAATGCTTTTTTGAATTTTGTTGGCAAAGCCGTGCATGTTTTGTTTTATATTTTATTGATTGGCATGGCAATCAGTGGATTGGGCATGTATCAACTTGCAAATTTACCCGCCGTGTTTAGTGGAGCACAAGCCTACCCTGCTAATTTTTTTGATTACTTGCCCCGCAACGGTCATGGACTTTTATCTTGGGTGCTGTTGGTGCTAGTTTTTCTTCACGTCGGCGCGGCGTTCTATCACCAATTCGTGCGGAAAGATAATTTAATCGCCCGCATGTGGTTTGGAAAATCATAATTAATTTAATATAGCTGAAAATCACTTTACCAAAAGCACGACAGAATATTGTTATGTTCTGTTGTGCTTTTTTGTATTATATTTCTCTCATGGAATGGACGATTGAATATCTTGTAGATGAAAAACTTCTTTATATAAAAACCAAAGGGATATTAACCAAAGAAGAAGCCAACTCTATGCTCAGAGATGTTGTTGAAGCTATGAAAAAACATGAGTGTCACAAACAACTTGTTGACCATCGTGATACGGTTTTTGAATTAACCATTCTGGAATACTACGAACGTCCTGATGTCAACAAAGAAATTGGCATGTCTTACTCTTGGAAAATCGCAATGGTCTTCAAAGAATTAAGCGAAAACACACGCTTTATGGAAACCGTCTTCCGTAATCGTGGATATAACTTTCAGCAGTTTGATGATATTGAAGAAGCAAGAAAATGGGTTTTAAGTGAATAACTATAACGGAGTTTTCGCAGGAATCCCTGCTTTTCGTGGGTAATTTTCTGGCGTGGCATGGACTTTATCTATTAAGACCAAAAATCTTTCATCGGCTACACCGGGCAATTCAACGGGAATAATTTGTTTCAACTTTCCACCTAATACTTTAATCGCCTTTTCAGCAGATTGCGCTTCGGCATGAGCAGTTTCCCCTTTTTGAGCAAGCATCATTCCGCCAACTTTTACAAGTGGCAATAAATATTCACTTAAGATATTTAAGTTTGCAACAGCGCGAGCCACTGCAACATCATAAGATTCTCGATGATTTTTATCTTGACCAATATCTTCGGCGCGGGTTTTTATCACGTCAATATTTTCTAATCCCAATTTGCTGACGATGTGCTGACAAAACATGGCTTTCTTACCAACTGATTCAACCAAGGTCACATGCATTTGTGGATAGACGATTTTAAGAGGAAGGCCGGGGAAACCCGCCCCAGTTCCGACGTCTATGAGGCGAAGCGGAGGATTGGCTTGCCATGCTGACACGCAGGAATATGAATCCAAAAAATGTTTGACTCGAATCGACTCTGCATCTCGAATTGCAGTCAGATTAAATTTTTGATTCCACTCTAGCAATTCTTTTTCATACGTAATCAAAGACATCACCTGCCGTGCAGTGAGATGGACGTTGAATAAAGTTTTCGCGTCGTTGATTAAAGAATCCATTTAATGATTATAAAACAATAACTATGAGATTGCTTCGTCGGGCTAAAGCCACTCCTCGCAACGACATAATAAAAAGAGGATGACATCTCTGCCATCCTCACCAATTACTTATTACTCATTACTCGTTACGCATTACTCGTTACGCATTACTTCTTCTCTTCCACTTTCTCTTCCACCTTCTTATCCCCACGCATTTTTCTAAGTAATGCACGTCCGCCGAGGAAGATGAGGTAAAGTGGAATGCCGAGGGTCAGCCACACAGGCAGAGTATAGATTGTGAAGCGGATTAGAAAATCTACAAAACCTTGCCAGAAGTAAATCAAATCTTGAATGGCATCACGCGCAACACCTTGAGGTTGCCAACCTGCAATTTCAATCGGTTGGATGGTTGCTTCGGCAATCAAACGAACGCTGATAGCGGAAAGTGCCGCGGCTTCTTCGTAATATTGAATTTGACCTTTGGTGATTTCAATTTGTTCACGATAGTAAGCCAGTTGATTGAAAATATTAATTACATCTTCAGTGCTGGTGGCGTTTTCAAGCAATTCACTTAATTCACGTTCTGCGGCTTCGTAGTTTTTGAGGCGTGATTTTAAATCCACATACTCAGCGGTCACATCTTGACCAGAACGTGTTTCGTTTCGGACTTCGACCACATCGGTTTTGATGGTCTCCAAAGCCTCATCTAAATTTTCGGCAGGGACGCGAATCGTAATCGTCGCTTCGGGGACTAAGACTGAGTTGTTTGTGTACGTTTGATATAAATTTGAAGCGACGACGAATCCGCCCATTTCTTCTGCCATGGCTTGAATTTCTTTCATGCGTGCTTCCACATCAGACACAACGACAGATAAATCTGCATTTTGAATCACGATTCTTTCTACATTGGCGAGTCGAGCATCTCCACCACTTGATTCAGATTCTTGTGCCACACCCGCTTCTGGCAGTGGAGCGGCGGCATCATAAAAAAATTCTTCTGGTGCATAAGCAGAGGATTCTGTGGCTGGCGCAGCAGCACCACACGCAGACAGGAACAACAATGCAATCATTGAACTAAATAACAAAATACGTTTCATTTTCTCTTCTCCTTTTGATTTGGCGATTTCTCTGCCAAAAGGACGACAGGCTTAATCAAAAAGTTCCCGCTTTAATCGTAAAACGTAATTCGTAAAACGTAATTGGTATATAGGTAAACGAGTAAACAGGTAAACTTGTAAATCGTAAATCGTAATTCGTAATTCGTAAATCGTAAATCAAAAATCGTAAATCGTAACTACCATCCCTCACCAATTCGCACAGCATGTTTCTCTGGCAAACCCGCCGCACGGATTCGTTCTTGCACTTCGGCAATGTTATACATCACACGTTTTGGTGTCCAAGTTTTGGCTTCGGTGTCATAAATCGCATACGCGGCACGTGGGTCACGGTCTCTGGGTTGACCAACAGACCCAGGATTCAAAATCAATTTTGGTTGTAATTGAATCGTCTCATCGGGTCGGGTTTGTTCAAGCGATACACGGTCACTGGCTTCGTCTTTGATGAAAATACTTTGAATGTGCGTGTGACCAATAAAACACCACGGCGTATCGAAATGGTCAAAATTGAGTCTAGCCGAAAGCCCATTCAAAATATATTCCCACAACGGGTCACGCGGGCTTCCATGCACAATGGTTGCATCACCACGAACTTTTGGTTTGGTGGGCAACATCTTAAGAAAATCCATATTGGTGGCAGTCAACACTTTTTCATGGTACGCCAAAGAACGTTTTGCATCACCATTAAAAGTTTCCAATGGCATTTTGCCAATCACAGCCACATCGTGGTTGCCCATCAAACACGTTAGGTTTTTTATTTCTTGCACTTCTTCCACCACAGCATTCGGGTCTGGTCCATACCCGACCAAATCACCCAAGCACCAGGTTTCATCAACTTCACCAGCATCTTTTAACACAGCCAACAAGGCTGTGTAATTCCCATGAATATCAGACATCACCAAAATTCGCATATCACTCCAACAATCTTGCAACGTGTTCTATAATTTTTTCAGCCGCTTCTGTTTTCGTCATCAACGGCAATGATTCTTTACTTCCATTTGCGAACAACAACGTGATTCGATTCGTATCCACTGCAAAGCCTGCGTCTTTTGATGATATATCATTTGCGGCGATAAAATCTAAACCCTTTGATTTTAACTTGTCAGAGGCATTTTCTAAAAGGTCTTGACTCTCTGCCGCGAAGCCGACTACAACTTTGAATCGCTTCTTCTCTACGGGGGAGCCTGCTACTATTTTCAAGATGTCGGGTGCCACTTCCAATTCAATTTGCGGAATGCCATCGCGTTTTTTTATTTTATCTTTAGCAACATGTTTCGGTCTAAAATCTGCTACTGCGGCGGTCATGATTAGTGCATCGGCAGATTCTTTTAGCAAAGCATCTAACATATCCTGCACACTTTTCACGTTGAGGACTTTTGCCCCAACAGGCGGAGTTAATGCTGTGGGGGTTGTGATTAACGTTACGTCAGCACCTGCATCAATGGCGGCTTGTGCTAAAGCATAACCTTGTTTTCCGCTGGAGTGATTGGTGATGATACGAACGGGGTCAATGGCTTCTTGTGTTCCGCCAGCAGTGACGATAACTTTTTTATTCTTTAGTTTGCCATGTTTGCCCAATGCAATTCTGATATGACCAAGTATTTCGATTGGTTCAAGCATTCGTCCTTTGCCAGACATGCCCGAAGCGAGATGCCCTGTGGCGGGTCCAGCGACCATGACTCCCCTAGAAAGAAGCGTGGATAAGTTTCCTTGTGTGGCGGGGTTATCAAACATGCCGCCATCCATAGCAGGTGCGATTAAAACATCTGCTGTGGATGCAAGACATGTAACAGTTAATAAATCATCCGAAAAACCGTGCGCCAGTTTTGCCATCGTATTGGCAGTGCAAGGTGCAATGACGATTAAATCGGCTTGCTTGCCAAGTTGCACATGCAACACATGACCTTCATCGCCCCATAAATCTTTATCCGTATATGCTTTGTGACCTGTGACTGATTGAAAGGTTAACGGTGTAATAAATTTTTCTGCTGAGTTGGTTAAGATGACATTTACTTTTGCACCTGCTTGCGTTAATTTGGAAGCAAGGTCTGCCGCTTTATACGATGCAATAGACCCAGTGACCCCCAGCAGAATATGTTTGTTTGAGAGGTTGGGCATATCGCGTGATTATACTGCTAAGTGGAGAGATGATTAGAGATTAGAGACTAGAGAATTAGAGATTAGAGAATTAGAGATTAGAGAATTGAGGTTCTTGTTGTTGGTTGAGGTGAGTTGTATAATTCTGGATTCTAAAGAAGAATGAAATTCATAAAAGGTATTATTGTTTTTTTCATAGGTATTTTTATTCCTGTTTTGTGCGTACTCTTTACAGTACTACCATTATTTTTTATTGGCGATCTTTATAGTAATGGTGTTTTTACAAAATGGCGTTCTTTAGGTAGTCCTCCAGAAAAAATCATCAAGATTGTGGGGTTATGCAATGAAGAAATTTGCGTGGAGACTGAAAATGATAAAGTTTATTTGTTCAACTCATACGATTGCAACTCTGAAGTAGTTCAATCATGTTGGGAACAGGTAGACGCAACAATTGTTGAAATGCCACAAATTATTACTTGTGGGTACAATTTTCAACCTAAACCATTTCTACCCGACGCTATACAAGGTATAGTTACTCGTGATTGTGGCTCAGGTGGATCATCAGAGGCGTATTATGCTTTACTCAAAGACGGTAATATTTGGGTTTGGAAAAATAGCACCACCGATTTACAAGGCGTGGGTTTATTTATTTTAGCTTTTCCATTTGGAATAATTTCACTTATTATTGGAGCATTCATTGCGATACATAATATGCCAATTCTCTGGAAAAAATGGACAAAAACGAAACTATAAAATAAAAATCACCCTTGACGTATTTCCATCCCTTGCATAGAATACTGCCCAACATGCTTAAGTCTGCTCGCTGGTTTGCTTACTTTTATTTTTACGGTTTCCGAACTCGGTTGCCGTTGGTGACGCTTAAGTAGACGAAGATAAAGTTTGTTTACATGAAGAGCGAGACCATCACGGTCTCGCTCTTTTTTATTACCCTCACCCCTAGCCCCTCTCCCAGAGGGAGAGGGGAATTTATAGGAGATGTGTATGCCAACTCGTGGAATTCGTGGAGCAACCACTGTGCAAGCGGATGAACCTGATTTGATTCTTCAAGCCACACGTGAATTGCTTGAAGAAATTTTGGGTGAGAATAAAGATATGAAACCCGAAGATGTTGGCAGTGCAATTTTTACAGTGACCGATGATTTGAATTCCACGTTCCCTGCTCAAGCCGCGCGTGAAATGGGTTGGGGATTGGTTCCAATGTTATGTGCCAGAGAAATCCCTGTACCAAACAGTTTGCCGAGAGTGATTCGAGTTCTTGTTCATTGGAACACAGAACTTCCGCAAAATGAAATTACGCATGTGTATTTACGCGATGCAGTCAAGTTAAGACCTGATTTGGTTGCGGCGCAATGAGAAAGTAAACAGGTAAACAAGTAAAACAAGTAAACATGTACCTGTCTACCTGTTTACTTGTTTACAATATTTCCCACCAACACAAACTAGGAGAAACCACCATGATTATCGTAATGAAACCAAACTACACACCCCAACAATTGGAAGGAGTGATTGCAACTGTCAAGTCACATGGATTAACGCCACATGTTACTTATGGCGTTGAAACAGCCATCGTCGCCGCAGTGGGTGAATTTCATGTTCCGTCACTTGACCCGTTTGAAGTTTTAGATGGAGTCGAAACTGTCAAAAGAATTTCACAACCGTTCAAACTCGGTTCCAGGCAAGTACATCCTGAAAATTCTGTTTTTCCAATTGATGGATTTCAAGTCGGTGGTGATGATATTGTTTTAATTGCTGGACCTTGTGCAGTCGAATCCAGAAGTCAAATTTTAGAAACAGCACATGCCGTCAGAGAAGCGGGAGCAAATGCACTTCGTGGTGGTGTCTTCAAGCCACGCACATCACCCTATTCATTTCAAGGCTTAGGCGAAGAAGGTTTGAAACATCTTGCTGAAGCGCGTGAACAAACAGGTATGCCAATTGTGGTTGAGATTATGTCCCAAACACAACTCGCGCTCATGCTTGATTATGTGGATGTATTTCAAGTAGGTGCACGCAACATGCAAAACTTTAATTTATTGCGAGCATTGGGTGAAACTCGAAAAACAATTTTGTTGAAACGTGGTTTATCGGCAACCATTGAAGAACTGCTCATGTCTGCTGAATATCTTTTGGCTGGCGGAAACAAACAAGTGATTTTATGTGAACGTGGTATTCGCACGTTTGAAACTTCCACACGTAACACAACGGATATCAATGCAATTCCTGTCTTGAAGAACTTAACACACCTTCCCGTGATTCTTGACCCATCTCATGCAACGGGTGATGTAAATTATGTTACGCCGATTGCACGCGCGGCAATTGCGGCTGGGGCAGATGGTCTCATCGTTGAAGTGCATCCCGAACCATCAAAAGCAGTTTCGGATGGCAAGCAATCTCTCAAGCCAGAAAAATTTGTCGAGATGGTGAACCAAGTAAAAGCAATTGCCGAAGCGATGGGTCGTCGCATTGCACCAATTAAAAAACCTGTTAATGCTGGATGGTAAATCAAATGGAGGATGGCTTTCGATTACAACATGCAAAAATAGGAATCATCGGATTAGGTTTGATGGGTGGCTCGCTCGCAAAAGCATTGAAAGGAAAATGTGATTTGCTTTTTGGATTTGATACGCATCTTCCCACGCTCGAACTTGGTCTTGCTACCCAAACAGTTGACTTCGCCTCCACATTCCCCTCTCCCTTCAAGGGAGAGGGGCTAGGGGTGAGGGTCGATGTTTTAATTTTAGCCACACCCGTTAATATTATTTTAGACATCCTTCCAAGATTGCCATCCTTTATTAAACATCCATGTATTTTGATAGACTTAGGTTCAACCAAAAAATCAATCCTTGAAGCGATGAATCAACTGCCAGAAAATTTTGAGGTGATTGGTACACATCCGATTTGTGGAAAAGAAAAACTCGGCTTAGAAAATGCGGATGCAAATTTATATCAAGATGCTCCATTTGTAATTACGCCATCAACACGAACAACATCAAAAGCAAAATGGATTGTTCAAGAAATTATTTCAGCCATTGGCGCAAATTGCATTGAACTATCTGCTGATGAACATGACCAGGCTTTAGCATTCACAAGTCATTTACCATTTTTACTTTCTTCTGCTCTTGCAAACACCTTACCAAAAGAATTTGCAAATTTTATCGGACCAGGCTTTCGCTCCACTTCACGCCTTGCAGGGACTCCCTCACACATGATGCTGGGAATTTTGGGATCGAATAAAGAAAATGTTTTGAAAGCCATTGAATTATTTAGAAACTCGTTAGATGAATTTGAATCTCATTTGCAAGATGAAAATTATTTATTGCTAGAAAAATCGTTAAAGCAATCTCAATCTGCGTATCAAGAAATTGTAAACAGGTAGACAAGTAAACAAGTCCGTTTTAATCCGTGAATCCGTTACAAAGTCCGTTTATAAAAAATCCGTTACCATGAAAATTACTCCCATCTCACATTCACTCAATGCAAGTGTGCGAGTGCCTGGTTCTAAATCTATAACAAATCGTGCTTTGTTGATTGCATCACTCGCAAATGGAACTACAAAATTATCCAACGCTCTATTTTCTGATGACTCAAAATATTTCGCCCAAGCCTTGCAGACTCTCGGCTTTGACGTAAGATTAGATGAAGCAAATCACGAAATGACAGTGAATGGCCTCGGCGGAAAAATTCCATCTAACAAAGCAGAACTTTTCATTGGCAATGCAGGCACCGCCGCGAGATTTTTATCTGCTTTTCTGACTCTTGGAAATGGTCAATACCTCTTGGATGGTGAACCGCGTATGCGTGAACGTCCAATTCAAGACTTGATTGATTCATTGAATCAACTAGGCGTAGAAGCTACAGCTACAAATAATTGCCCGCCTGTAGAGATTTTTGCAAAAGGTTTGCCTGGTGGAAAGACAAAAATTGCTGGCGATATTTCAAGTCAATTTTTGTCAGCTTTATTGATGGTTACTCCGTATGCTCAAAGTGAAATTGAGATTACATTATCTACAGAATTAAATTCCAAGCCGTATGTAGATATGACCATCGAAGTGATGAAAGAATTTGGGATTGAGATTGAACGTGATGGTTATTCACGTTTTACTATTCACTCAACACAGTATTTTCCAATTGCAAATTACTCTGTTGAATCAGATGCCTCTGCTGCTTCGTACTTCTTCGCTGCGCCCGCTATTTGTGGTGGAACTGTCACTGTAGAAAATATTTCTCGCAAATCTTTACAAGGTGACGTTGCATTTGTAGATGTCCTCCAAAAAATGGGCTGTGATGTAACAGAATCTGATAGTTCAATCACCGTCCATCGCCCATCATCTATTATAGGAATTGATATAGACATGCGAGATATTCCAGACACGGCTCAAACTCTTTCAGCTGTCGCGCCGTTTGCTGAATCACCAACACGAATTAGAGGAATTGCATCTGCTAGAGTCAAAGAGACTGACCGAGTCTCCGCAACTTGCATTGAATTAAAACGATTAGGTGTGCAAGTGCAAGAACACAAAGATGGTATGACAATTTATCCATGTTCATCCTTTAAGCCTGCTGAAATCCAAACCTACAATGACCATCGTATGGCAATGGCATTTTCATTAATTGGTTTACGTTTTGAGGGTGTCACGATTGAAAATCCAAGTTGTGTTTCGAAAACATTTCCAAATTATTATGAAGTATTGGATAGCTTGCGATGATTCATCTTGGGCTAATTGGATATCCGCTTGGACATAGTTTGTCGCCAAAGATTCACACGGCGGCTTTGAAAGCCTGTGATTTGGAAGGGGATTACTCTCTATTTCCAATCGAGCCAAATGACAAAGTTGGATTGAAGAAGTTACTTGACCAAGTTCGTGCAGGTGAAATTCAGGGACTCAACGTCACCATTCCTCACAAGCAGAATGTAATTGAGTTTGTAGATGAATTAACATCAACTGCAAAATCCGTCGGAGCAGTGAATACCATTTATTTGAAAGATAAAAAACTGATTGGCGGCAATACGGATGCAAATGGATTCTTAACTGACTTGAAAAGATTCACCGGGAATCGAGCATCGGAAATCGGTGATTGTAAATCTGCAATTGTTTTGGGCGCTGGCGGTTCAGCGAGAGCAGTCGTTTATGCCTTATTAAATGATAATTGGAATGTCACACTAACCTCTCGAAGACTCGAGCAAGCTCAAGAACTTGCAAAATCATTTACGAATTACCAATTACCAATTACCAATTACGATGACCTTCCAACTTATAACTTTCAAACCTTCCAACTCATCATAAATACCACTCCACTAGGCATGACACCAAATATAGATCAATCTCCTTTGCCTGAAAACCTGCCATTGCCTGCCAATATTTTTATTTATGATTTAGTCTACAATCCAAGAGAAACAAAACTTGTAAGAGATGCTCGTTTGCAAGGGCTTCAAGCCACCACTGGACTCGGTATGTTAATCGAACAAGCTGCATTGGCTTTTGAAACATGGACTGGAAAAAATCCACCACGAGAAATTTTATGGAAAGCAGTTGAATCATAAATCTGCCTTCTTAATAACTGGAGAATGAAATGCCTTTACGTTTTTTAACTGCTGGTGAATCCCATGGACCATCATTAACAGCAATCCTTGATGGCATGCCCGCTGGACTTCCCATCACAACTGAAATCATCAATAAAGAACTTGTTCGTCGTCAACAAGGCTACGGCTCTGGTGGACGCATGAAGATTGAAAAAGATACCGTTCAAATTTTGGGTGGTGTTATGGCTAGCGAAACCACAGGTGCACCAATTGCCATGCTTGTTCAAAATGATGACCATGTCAAATGGAAAAACAAACCGATTGAGCCTATGACTGCTCCTCGACCTGGTCATGCAGATTTAACAGGCGCAGTCAAATATGGATATAAAGATTTACGTCCTGCGCTTGAACGTGCTTCTGCGCGTGAAACCACCATGCGTGTTGCCGTTGGTGCGGTCTGCAAACATTTTCTGAATCAATTTGGAATTATCATTGGCGGATATGTTTCGTCCATTGGCGAAGTGCAAGCAACATTTGATAACATGTCTTATGAAGAAAGATTTAAACTCGCAGAGGAATCAGATGTTCGATGTCCGAATCAAGCATCCGCAAGTTTGATGCGTGATGAAATCGAAAAGACAATTCATGGAAAAAATACATTGGGCGGCGTGCTTGAAATCGTCGCATTAAATCTTCCTGTTGGTCTTGGAAGTTTTGTGCAATGGGATCGTCGCCTCGAAGCAAAACTTGCGCAAGCGATTATGTCGGTGCAAGCCATCAAAGGTGTGGAGGTGGGCGATGCGTTTGAAAATGCAAAACGAATTGGTACGCAAGCGCATGACCCAATTAACTTGCAACATTCAAACTTGAAACGTTCAACCAACAGAGCAGGTGGAACAGAAGGTGGAATCAGCAATGGACAACCGATCCTGATTCGTGCCGCGATGAAACCGATTGCGACAACGCTTCTTCCTCAGCGGACAGTTGATCTAGCGTCACAAACTGATTCTCCCACCAAATATGAACGCTCCGATTTTTGCCCCGTACCTCGTGCTGTTCCAATTTTAGAATCGATGGTTGCTTTTGTTTTAGCAGATGCATTGCTCGAAAAACTCGGTGGTGACTCAATGAACGAAATCAAACCTCGTTTTGAATCATTACGAAAAGCCACTCTTGAAGATTTGCCAATGGATAACACCCCACATATTTTTTGGGAATAATCATGTCTCATATTTTTTTATACGGTCCATCTGGAGCAGGAAAATCTACAATTGGAAAAAAACTTGCAAGCAAGTTAAGCTTGCCATTCGTAGATTCAGATTACATGATAGAAGTTAATGCGGGTATATCTATTCCAGAAATTATGGAAAAGCATGGAATGGATAGAGTACGCGAATTAGAAACTGCCACACTAAAACAAATTATTGCAGATGCAGAAAGCGTAATTGCTCTGGGCGGCGGTGCGTTATTAAGGGAAGAAAACCGTTCATTAATAGAAAGTAATGGAAAAATTGTTTTACTTTCTGCTACTTTTGAGACACTTTTCCAGAGATTACAAGAAGATGAAAATAAACGACCATTGCTTGCAGGGGATTTGAAATCTAAACTTGCTTCTTATCTTGATGGACGCGTTGAGCATTACACTTCTTTTCCTTTGAAAATTCAAGTAGATAAAAAAGATGTATATCAAATCGTTAATGAAATAAAAGTTACATTAGGTCGCCACCATCTTTCTGCAATGGGTGAGTATGATGTGATTGTAGGTGGCTTATCAAACCTGCCGAATTTACAAAATGCAATCATCGTCACAGATGAAAATATTGCCAAGCATCATGTAAAAACAATTGCAGACTTAAATATAAAAACAATCACAGTGCCTGCGGGGGAAGAACATAAAAATCTTGAGACGGTTAACTTTTTATGGAAATCATTTCTCGAAAATGGATTGGACAGAAAGAGCACAGTCATTGCTTTGGGTGGCGGTGTCATTGGCGATATGACAGGTTTTGCTGCTTCTACTTATATGCGTGGCATTGACTGGATTGCAGTTCCAACCACTTTATTATCTATGGTGGATGCTTCACTTGGCGGAAAAACTGGTTTTGACTTACCCGAAGGGAAAAATTTAATCGGTGCGTTTCATCCGCCGAAATTAGTTTTAGCAGATGTTCAATTTCTAAAAACATTGCCCGAACGTGAATTAATTTCTGGCATAGCAGAAGTGGTCAAGCATGGAATCATCTCTGACCCAGAATTATTTGAGTTATGCAACAATGGTTTGGATTGGGTCAAAGAAAATTTGGAAGAAATTGTTAAACGAGCGATGGCTGTGAAAATTAAAGTCATTGAAGATGATCCTTATGAAAAAGGATTTCGCGCTACGTTAAATTTAGGTCACACAGTTGGACATGCGGTAGAGTTGGTCAGTAAATTTAACTTACGTCATGGCGAAGCCATTGCCATTGGTATGGTTGTTGAGGCGAAGTATTCTGCTCGGGTTGGGTTAGCAAGCCAAAGTGTAGTCGAGGCGATTGAATCTACATTGAAAAAATTAAACCTGCCAACTCAAATCCCAGATGAAATGCCCAAAGCGGAAATTATCAAAGCGATGCGAGTTGATAAAAAGAAAAATGCAAAAGCGATTCGTTTTGCATTGCCCCTTGAAATTGGAAAAGTTGAATTGGTAGAAGTTAGTGATTTGGAAAGCGTGATGCGTGATGCGTAAGGCGTACTGCGAAATTTATTTCGTCAGTATCTATCACTTGCGAAGTAAACTTCGCGGTACGGAGATAACATGAAAATATTAATTTTGCACGGACCCAACTTAAATCTGCTCGGTACGCGCGAACCTGAAGTGTATGGTTCGACTACTTTAGAAAACATCAACGAAAAAATGATTGCATTGGGCAAAGAATTAAATGTGGAAATAAAATGTGTGCAATCGAATCATGAAGGCGCATTGATTGATGCATTGCATGATGCACGTACTTGGGCGAACGGTGTTGTGTTTAATCCTGGTGGTTACACTCACACATCGGTTGCATTACGCGATGCAATTTCTGCGATTCAAATTCCAGTTATCGAAGTGCATTTATCAAACGTGTATGCGCGCGAAGAATTTCGTCATACCTCTTTTGTTTCAGCAGTTTGCAAAGGCAAGGTCACTGGTTTTGGTGCGCTTTCGTATGAACTCGGTTTGCGAGGTCTCATTGATATAATTATGAAATGAATCAAATCATTCCAACAACAGAACCATTCTTTTTTCAAGGTGGGCGCACAGGTGTTTTATTACTTCACGGATTCACTGGCACGCCCAAAGAAGTGCGCTGGATGGGGGAAGACTTAAATAAACATGGATATACCGTTTTAGGCATTCGACTCGCTGGACATGGGACGACTCCTGATGACATGCGCGCCTCGCGCTGGAGCGATTGGACTGCTTCTGTTGAAGATGGTTTTCATTTACTCTCAAACAGTGTTGACCGAATCTTTATTGCTGGGCTTTCGATGGGTGGCGTGTTGAGTTTGTTAATGTCAACAAAATTAAATGTTGCTGGTGTGATTGCAATTTCAACCCCATATTTATTACCACGTGACCCACATTATCCAATTTGGTTTATTCGTTTGTATGCGAAATTTATCAAGTATGCGCCAAAGTCAAAAGAAGTACCTGGTTCCTCATGGTTTGATAAAGAAGCGTATGCTCAACATATTTCATACCCACAGAATCCCATCAGTTCAATTGCAGAATTGAAGTTATTACTGTGGGAAATGCAGTCCGCTTTGCCAAAAGTAAATAAACCCGTTTTGTTGATTCATTCTAAAAATGATAAATATGTAATCCCAGACAATATGGAATGGATTTATGAGAACTTAAAAAATGTCCAAGATAAAACAAAAGTGTATGTAACAGAATCAGGTCACGTCGTCACAAGTGATGCGGAACGTCATCAAGTGTTTGAGTTGGCCAGAGAGTTTATCAATCGAATCGTCCCGCAGGTTTAATCTTAAAAATTAATTCAGTCAAGTAAACCTGCGGGACGTTATTGCAAAAAGAGGAACATTGAATCCAAATTTAATTTTCATTGCATTTGCTTTATTATTTTGGGGAATCGGCGAAGGGCTATTTTTTAATTTTGTGCCAATCTATTTAGATGTAGGTTTTTCCTTAGGCGAAGGACAAATCGGAATTATTTTAGGTGCATTCGGATTCTTTATGGCAATCACGCATATGCCTGCTGGGCGACTCGCCGATACATTTGGTCGCAGACCGTTATTAGTTGGCGCATGGATTTTAGGACTCGTTTCAACATTATTGATGGGTATTACCGAATCATTGACGATTTATTTAATCGGCGTATTTGGATATGCATTAACTGCATTTGTGGCTTCGCCATTAAGTAGTTACGTCACTGCGGCGCGGGGCGAATGGTCGGTGAGTGCCACACTTGCATTAACATCCGCTACATTTAATTTTGGCATGGCAATTGGTCCGTTAGCAGGTGGTTGGATTGCCGAACAGTATGGAATGCGAACCAGTTATTTAGTAGGTGCCTTGATGTTTTTTATTTCAACTGCATTTATTTTGTTTACCAAAAAACAACCGATTGATACACACGACCCCGAAGCACCGCCAGTCAGTTTGTGGAATAACAAACGATTTGTTTCGTATGTATTGGTAGTTGCCTTTGCAATTTTTGCCATGTATCTTTCACAACCACTTTCGCCAAACTTTTTATCCAGTGTTCGCAATTTAACTTTAACAGAAACAGGTTTTATTTTTTCGGCAGGCGCATTAGGGAATTCATTAATTGCACTAGCATTTAGTCGCGTGAGACCACGTGGCGGATTTTTATTTGCCCAAGTGTTAGTTGCCATTTTTGCATTCATTATGTGGAAAGGTGCAGGCTTGCCAATTTTTATGTTGGGATATTTCTTGCTTGGTGGTTTCCGCGCCGCACGCCCAATGTTTATGGCGCAAGCACGAGACCTTGTACATGAATCTCAAATGGGATTAACGTATGGAACGATGGAAACTGTCGCCTCAATTATTTTCATCCTCACACCGCCTCTCGCTGGATTTCTATTTGAGATTGACCCTTTTACTTTGTACCCCATTTCAATTGGGTTGATAGTAATTTCAATTATCATTAGTTATATTTTTTCACCTGCAAATCGTAATGCGTGATGCGTAAAACGTAAACAGGTACACAAGTAAACATGTAACTCGTATCTTGTAACTCGTAACTTGTTACTTAACAATCGTAAATCCAAAATTGTAAATCGTAAATCGAAAGGTTTATCATGCTTGAAATTGTTTCATTTACATTAGGTCCTGCTGTAACCAATTCATATCTCATCGCTGACCCTGAAACCAAAGAAGCCGCAGTCATTGACCCATCTTGGGATGGGCATATCATTCTTAAAGCGGCACAAGATAGAAATTGGCGTATAGGACATTTATGGTACACACATGCTCACTTTGACCATATCGGTGGAGCAGCGGCAATTGCAGATGCTTTGAATCCATTGCCACATGTGGCATTACATCCTGATGACCATGTTTTATGGCGAGCAGGTGGAGGTGGGTCCGCTTTCGGGTTGACAATTGACCCAGGTCCCGAACCGACGATTGATTTAGTGCATGGCATGACTCTTAAACTCGGCTCGAATGAATTTGAAGTGAGATTCACTCCAGGGCATACCAGAGGTCATTGTGTGTTGTATATTAAGAAAGAAAATATCTGCTTTTGTGGTGATTTAATTTTCAACGAAAGTGTAGGTCGCACAGATTTTCCAGGTGGAGATTTTCCTACACTTGAAAAAAGTATCCGCGAGCAGATTTTTGTCATGCCAAATGAAACAAGATTGTTATCTGGTCACGGACCTGAAACGACTGTTGGGCATGAAAGGGTGTATAATCCGTTTGTGGGGATGTGATTTATCATAAAAAACCTCAAAAAGTGTTGACTAGTGATACTTAATGACCTATAATCATTTTACGCAAATACTTAATTTAATTAGGAGGATACTCCAATGTCACAAGAAGATATAGACAATTCTGATGGGAACAAACCAACTGTAAATTTATTTAGTCCATTCATAAACTTCTTAATTCTTCTTGCCAAGGGATTAAGAAACCAAAGGTTTATTTTTGTATTATTAATGACAGCACTTATTATAGTCACCTTTTGGTTATCTCAACAAATCGGTTCTTTTACTCCAATGTATGTAGTCGTAGCTTCTATAATAATCTTGGTTTTTATGGCTTTATGGGCTGATGCAAATTATGGGAAGAAAAATACATTAAACTCTGTTTATAAGAATTCTAGTTCAACTTCTTTAACTTCCAATAAAAATAATAACAAGACCAAAGGGAGTAGAAATAAAAATATGTCCCAATTTGATAAGCTAAGAGACTGGTTAGATAATTTAGTTGATAGTGAATTTAGGGATATGATGAACTCATTGCTAACAACAAAAGAGATTAATCATTTGCCTAGACCACTTGATCAAATTGATAGAGGTGCTTTTTTAGGACAAATGAAAATTTATAATCGCCTTAATGACGTGGAAAAATATATCCAGAAAAATTTTTCAGAACGAATTAATTAATAGTGGTGGATAATGCCAAGTCTTTTTGATGAACTCATCTTGATTCTTGATAATGTTGCTGATCTTGAATTCAGAAATACTATTATAGGATTTTTAACTAAAAAGGAGGAAACTAGCCTTCCTCTTCCAACACAGCAAATTGATAGAGTATCGTTTCTTGGTTTCTTAAAGAGCAAAGGGAAATTAGGGAAATATAAAAAACATTTAAAGAAAAAATTCCCTCAATCATTCCAGAAAAAAAATATTAAAACCTCAAAAAGCAAAAAACAAGGCGAGCGTGTTCCGTTTACGAATCGCGAAGATGAAATTGAGAAGATAACATCTACTCCTTCTGAGTCATTTACAACATATTATCTTGTCCATGCCCCCTCTGGATATGGAAAAACGGATTTACTTTTAGAGTTAGATAAGTGGTTTAAGTCTAAAAAATGGCATCATGCTTATGCAGTAATATCTGATTCGGAACCGCTAAGCAAACTAGCTAAAGACCTTGCGGTCAACCTGCGATTACGCAAGTTTGATGTAAACAAAAAAATAAGACCGGGCTTAAATCTAGGTGGAGAGATTATCAGTTACTACTCAAATAATTCTAGCAAACATAAAGGATTAATATTACTGATTGATATAGACAAAACAACATCAGAAACTATTTTAAGTGAAATCATAAATGAATTTATACCTGATATTTATAAAAATCTATATCAAACTACAAACTTTAAAGGTGGGAGAATACAATTCCGCATTGTATTGGCTGGAAGGAATCTTGCGGCATCAAAAGAAATAAAATTTGCAGAACATTTACGGTTTGTTGAAATTCCATTATCTCCATTTACCTATAAAGTTATAAAAACGACAGTTGATAAATATCTTATTGATTATGATCCCACGGAGAGGCATAAACTTGCGGCTCATATTTTATTCATAACGGGTGGGCATCCAGGTTGTATGGCAAAGATACTTGAGCTATTTAAGAAACGTTCTGATTTAGTAGATGAGTTTTTCGTAAATTGTAAAGAAGATATCAAGAGAATAATTCTTTTAGAGATTGTAACTATCAAAGCTGATATACCTAAAGGAAGTAATGTGTTTTCTAATATGCTTGAAGCACTGATGGCTTTTAGGTATGTAGGATTTTTTGCATTAGACGCTATAAGGTTGATGTATGATAAAGAAGGCGAATTTAAGGATAACTTAAGCCTTGAGGCGAAACTACAAGAATCATATTTGTTTACAAGGGATCAATATGTGTTGCATGATGATGTTGTTAGAAGGTTAATTATGGCTTCACTAAGAGCTAGTGATCAAGAGACATATGTTAATTATTCTAAGCACGCCAGAGAGATATGTGAAAAATACTTGCGTGGGCATGAGGAAATTAAATCCCCGCCTATTTGGGTTATTGAATATCTATTTCAATGGCTTCAAGAAAATTCAATTAACAATATAGATAACGAGGTTACTAGGGAAAAGTTGCGTTTTGAGTTTTTTGAAAAGATTCTGCCTTATTCATTAGAATTATTTTTATCCCGACATCCTAAATTATCAAAAGAGCAATGTATAGACGATAAATTGGCACTATTAAGTGAATTAAGATCAGAACGTCATTGGGAATTTGAATTTGCTGTAAACTACTTTTTTCGGATTGATGCCTATGCCAATACCCATTATCAAGAGTTACTTAAGAGAATCGAAGAATTAATGACCAAAAAATATCAGGAGGTTATTTAATGGATACTCAGATTCCATTTATTGGAAGGACTCAAGAAATTCAAATCATTACAAAATCTCTTGATGAAACTAACAGCCTGATTTATGTTTTTGGAGAAGGAGGGGTTGGTAAAACTAGACTGCTTACCGAGATTTTTGAAAAGATTAATTCATCGAGTTCGTTTTTTTGTTTTCCTATAATAGATTTTGACGATCGTGCTATTTCGGATTTTTCAAACTTCCAATTTCGATTAATAGAAATATTAAGTGATAAAGAAATTCCTATCGATAGATACTTGAGCGGTATGCAAGATATAGATAGAATGCGATCTGCTGGAGTTTCTTCAGAGGGAATAAATTTACAAGAAAATCAACTGGTTTTGGAGCTTGTTAAAATAATCAACAAATTGGCTATCAAAAAACAAGTTGTATTTTTTATTGATACAGTTGAAAAAATAGAAAATGAAATCTTCTGGAATCGGTTCTCTGAGTTTTATAAAAAATTAAGAAATATCAACTGTATTTTATTCGGAAGAGAAAATAATAACTTAATACATGTATTGGAAAGTAACTTCAATAAACAATTTAATTACTTCAAGCTAGAGCCTTTAAGCTTAAAGGATAGTAAGCAATATCTTAAGAAAAAAGAAGAACTTTTACACACAAATATTAAACCTGTTTTTGCAGAAAAATTATTGCGCCTTTCAGATGGTCGACCCATCTTAATAGATTTAGCTGTTGAGTTTGCAGCTAGAAGAATATCTCTAGATTGGATTAGCAAATTAAGTTTAAAAAGATTAAACAAAGAAAATGGCGAAGAGTTTTTACTTCATAAAGCTGAATTTGAAAAGCAGTTAGTTAGCAATATCTCTCAGATACGAAAGCCTATACATAGATTAGTTTTATCAATGGCAAGAATCTATCCTATTAACAAATCTATGATTGCCAGTTTATTTCAAGTATCTGATGATGAAGCGGAAGAAATATTTGATGACGCTCAAACTTATGTTTTTATAAAGCCATTAACTAGTAGCGGGTATATTACACTTCATGACGAAATGCGAGACATGATCAATCTATATATCTGGCCTGATTTGGACCCTAATGAAGTGCGTCGAAAGACTGAAAGCGATTTAGCGACTCAGATTTATTTACAAGAGGAGAAAAAGATTTCAAGTTCTATTATAGATAATTTTAAGCTAAATAGTTTTGAAAGAAAGAAACTTGAAACACAACGTGAAGCAATATACGAGCAAATAATTTCTCATTCATTGTACTCAGATTTAAGTACAGGCTTTATTGAATGGAAAAGGATAATTGATTTTAAGAGAGCCTCAAAAGATATTAGTTTTGCTTCACATTTGTTGAATTACACTGCTAAGTATAGTTCAAATTTTAGTGAAGACCAAAGATTTGAATTCTTATTGACTGAAGCGCGCTTGGCTAACGATAATGGTAACTCTTTGATCGCAGAAAGCAAGTTGAAGGAGGCTCTATCTAGGTTTGGTGGGGTTAAGAATAGAGATTCTAGTATTTATAATGCTTTAGGAATTGTAGAAGAGAAATTAGGTAACTTACAAAGTGCTTTAGATTATCAAATTAAATGTTTTGATATTGTAAAGGAAACAAACCCTAAATCTGCTCCATATGTTGCAAATCGAATAGGCTATTTGTATCGCCTCATGGGACAAAAAGACGAGGCTGAAAAATTTTATCTTGAAGCTTTGAAGGAGAATTCAGAAATACCTTCTTCTGAACGAGATGAGAATCTTACAGCAAGCCTGTTTAACAATTTAGGTTATATTTCTGGTTTAAGGCGTAAATTTCTCTTAATGGACTCTCAATGTGACAAGGCAATGGAGATTTGGACTAAGATAGGTATGTACAAGCAGATTGGTAGAAGTGAAGTCACAAGAGCAATTTTCTATCGAGATCAAGGTAATTATCAAAGTGCTTTAAGACTATTAAAGCAAGCAATTTCACGATATGTAGAACCAGACGACCATGAACAGCTTTGCAGAGCATATTTTCATTTAGGCTGGACGCAATGGTATATTGCCGAAAAAGTTAATGATCATCTTTCGGATATTAGTTTACTTGAATGGGATAAAGGTATTTTGCGCGAAGCGTTAGAATATTTTATAAAAAGCTTAAATTTAGCAAGAAAATATGTATTACGATACGAATTACCTGGCATTTTGCATCAAACTGCTACGGTTTATTGGTATTTGGGCCGCACACTTAATGATAATTCAATGTTAGAAAATGCTAGAAAATTAAACGACGAGTCTTATTCTATTAGTGTTGAAACTCATGATATGAGATATGCCATAGATAGTTTGGTTGGATATGCAGAATGGGATTATGATTTGGGAGTTTATGACAAGATCCCAGAATATGACAAAAAACTGCAAACAGAATATGGTAAATATCGTTATCAATACGAATTATATTTTGGGCGAATGCATAGAATTAATGCTGATATTGCTTTTCAGCACCAAGAGTTTGAGAAAGCTTTTTCTAATTACTCAATAGGATTGGCTATGATTTCTGACCATCATGGCTTTAGCAGATATTCAATTCAGAGAGAGTTATTGAGATTAACTGGAAAAATAAAACAGTTAAACAAAGAAGATATTAAGAAATGGGTAAATTACTTAAAATCGGAATGGCTCTTGCTATCGAAAGAAAAGAATCAAGATGTCAAGCTACTACTGGATTGGTGTGAACAGTTTGATATTCCGGGATATGCAGAGTAGGTGGTATATGATACACAAATATACAATGCTGAAGCCTTCTAAATCTAATAAGCTGATTGGTAATGAGCAAAGAAGTTCTGATTGTGATTGCTCGGGAGGTGATTGTGCTTGTAGCCTTTCAAATATTACATATGACCCCATCTATTTAGCTTCTGACCAAGAAACACTTGATGTTAATCAATATAAAATTTCATCTGCTTATAGTGATATTCAAATAAGTAATGAATATATAATTTGTTATAGCCCATATAGTGAAACAATAGTAATTAATAACTTTGGAAAAGACCTACTTAATAAAATTAAGAATCTATCTATCTCTCAGAATGAAATAAACAATATTGAAACAAAATCTGCAATTAGGAATTTCATATCTTGTGGACTTATTGTTAATAAAACCCAATCACTTCCAGTTTTAGAAGAGAAACTATTATCTCTTACTGCTTGGCTTCATATAACTGACCGATGTAATTTGAGATGCACCTACTGTTATCTTCCACATGTCCGCGAAGATATGTCACTCGAAACAGGAAAAGCGGCAATTGATGCTATTTTTCGTTCTGCACAAGCAAATGATTTTAAGCAAGTAAAACTTAAGTATGCAGGTGGCGAGCCGTTATTAAAATTTGATTTGGTAGTTAAGTTACATACCTACGCTCAAACGACTTGTAAAGATTATGGGGTTGAAAAAATAGAGGGAATTGTCTTAAGCAATGGCACATTGCTGACTTTAGAAATGATAGAAAAAATGAAAGTACTCAAATTGCGCTTAATGATTTCATTAGATGGTATGGGTCAGTATCACGATAGTCATAGACCGTATGCGGGAGGTAGAGGTTCATTCAAAGATGTATGTGATGGAATTGAATTAGCAATTGCAAATGATTTGAAACCAAATATTTCAGTAACGATTAGTAGCAAAACTGCTGATGGTTTATCAGATGTAATGGCTTTTATTTTGAAACACGATTTACAGTTCAGTTTGAATTTTTATCGGGAAAATGAACTTTCTGCTAACCACGAAGATATGAAGATTGATGAAGAAAAAATAATCAATGGCATGTTATCTGCTTTTAGAGAAATAGAAAAAGATATTCCCCGTAATAGTTTTTTGGGTGGTTTAGTAGACCGGGCTAATTTATCGGCGGCGCATACACACACTTGTGGTGTTGGGCAAAATTATTTAGTATTTGACCAAAATGGGCAAGTAGCAAAATGTCAGATGCATATTCGTAAACCGATTACAAATATCCACGTTGCTGACCCATTAGCGGTAATTCGTGCTGACCAAACAGGGATTCAAAACCTACCCGTGTTAGAAAAAGAAGGTTGTAAAACTTGTGAGTGGAAAGATTTTTGTACAGGGGGATGTCCGTTAGCAACTTTTCGAGCAACAGGGCGATATGATGTTAAGTCACCAAATTGCAATATTTATAAGGCTTTATTTCCAGAGGCAATGAGGTTAGAAGGTTTACGTTTATTGAAATATCAAGATGACCCTGAAGTAGTTATGAAAATATAAAAGAAAACACTTTGAAAATTTCACTATAAAACGAAGCGGGCTTTTCATCAAGTAGGTTCGCCATGCCACATTTCGATTCTTCGGAAGGCTTCGATATATCCAACTTCATAAAAAGCGGGCAGATGTGGGTTATTAGAATGAATATTCTCTACATACGTATCGAGGCGTGGATATTGTTGATGCAAATGCGAAAGCAAAGCAGATGCAACTTTGACGGGGTTGCCTGTTTCAGTATGAAATACAAAACGCGAGAGTAAAAATTTTTGGCGTTGATAGACCATCCAGCCACGACTGCCATCATTTAATGTAGCATAGAAACCAGAAATTTCGGATGAGTTTACAAACGATTCGTATTGATTTGTCCAAGGTTGAATCAGTTGATGATTGTTGAGATAGGTTAATGCTTGCTCGCGCTCGAAACTTTGAATGTTGGCTAATTCGGATGTGTTCTTTTTTTCAAGTGGTGAGTGACGAAGCACAAGCAGTTCACCCACTTCACGAAAGCCAAATTTCAAAAACATTTGATGCGCGGGAATATTATTTTTGATAACTTCTAGCATACAAAAATTAATACATAATTTTTGAGTTTGGTGCAATAACCCATTGAATAATGCTTTGCCAATGCCCAGCCGCCGATTATTGGGAATGACTCCCAAGCGCGTAACCCAGGCACGTTTATCACGCACGCCTAACATAATCACGCCGAGCTTTTCTCCGTTGGCTAATGTGGCTACTAAAGAATGTTCTAAACTTACATCGTAGGTGTTTACATATTCCACCAAGCGTGCTGTATTCATGGGCATAGGCACCATATAATCAATACGAGTTTGATTATAGATATCCACTAATTGTTCGAATGTGTACTGAGTTGCTGGGATTAATTTGATGGCTGTGTTTTCGTTAACAGGGAGCATTTAATCGTTTCTCAAGAAAGAACGAACCTGCGAAATAAAATCTTTTAATTTTACAATCGGTTTGGTGATGTATCCATCACATTGATAACTTTCAACAACTTGCCGAATGGCTTCTTCGGGCCAAGCACTCATTACAACGATTTTTGTTTTGTTTAATTTTTCTTCTTGACGTAACCAGCCTGCTAGTGTTTGTCCATCATAATCGGGTAAACCCAAATCTAATAAAATTAAATCAGGAATAATTTTAAGTGCCATTGCCATACCCGTTTCAGCATCGTTGGCGTAGGAGATTTCATAGCCTGTTTGTGATAATGCTCTATGAACGAGTTCGACGTTGTCTGGAATGTCTTCGATTAATAATATTTTTGACATAATGACTCATCCTACGCAAAACGTCCCGCAGGTTCTTTACAATCAAATCTATTTCAAGTTCAAACCTGCGGGACGGTGTGTAACATCAAATAAAAAATTTATGTTTCTGATTCAGGTGCAGGCACAAAGGCTTCTACTCGCGCCCATAACTCACGAATGTTAATTGGTTTCGACATATAAACATCACAACCTGCCGAAAGTGCTTTTTCTGCATCTCCTTTTAGAGCGTTCGCGGTAATCGCAATAATGGGGGTGTAAGCCAAAGCGGGTTTTTCACTAGAACGAAGCCTGCGGGCTACTTCGTACCCATCAATATCGGGCAAGTTAATGTCAAGCAAAATTAAATCCACATCAGTTGATTCGGCAGTAGCAACACCCGTTAAACCGTTTACTGCTTCGGTCAATGTATAGCCGCGTGATTCTAAAGCACGTTTGACGAGCATCATGTTATCTGGATTATCTTCAATGTATAAAATGTTATGACCCATAATCAATATTCTCCTTACGCTCTACTTTTATCTTCCATTTTATCTTCGATGACGTTGATGACTTGGTCAACGAATTTGCGCGTGGGCAGTGACCCTTTTTGATATACCGCTTCAATATGACCGTTGAGTCGTTTCCGTTCCTCGACAGTGATATCCTTTGCACTGACGACCACCACCGGAATATCTTTGGTGCGCGGGTCTAATTTTAACTCTTCTACGAGTCCAAAGCCATCAATGCCGGGCATGGTTAAATCGCTGACGATTAAATCTGGCAGTTTTTGCCTTGCAATAGATAACCCTTCCCAGCCGTCTTTGGCGTGGTACATACGGTAGTTTTTCTTGCCTTCTAACAATCTACGAATTAAAAGTGCATCATCTTCATTATCATCAACCAATAAAACAGTGGTTGTGGTTTCATCTAAATTTTCAAGCGCGGCTTGTAAGCCTTCACGTGGTGCAGGGGATTGGTCTTTGCTCAAATGCACATCTACTGCCCATTGTTCGCCAAGTACATGTTTTTCAACTGGGAAGGTGTGACCTGTGCAATTGATGACAACCAATTCACCTTTCCCAATTTTTTCGTTTCTGGATAATTTTTCGAATCCAGCGAACGCCACAGCGGTTGCTGGCTCCACAGCCATTCCCTCGCTTTTAGCAAGTGAACGCATAGCAGAGTAGGCTTCCAAATCCGTCACGGATTCCATTTCGCCGCCGTATTGCTGAGCCAAATTCCATAAGTAAGTGTATGTTTTGCCGGGGTCACCCGTGGAGAGAATAATGATTCTTGTATCTGGAATGACAGGGTCGGCAACTTCTTTACCTGCTTTAAAAGCATTCACCATCGGCGCACAACCTTCGGCTTGGATGATGGCGAGTTTGGGAATTTTGTTTATCAATCCCATTGCGTACATTTCTTTGAAACCTTGATACACACCTAACGGTCCCATGCCGCCACTTACGGCTTGAATGTACCAATCGGGTGCGCGCCAACCAAGTTGTTCCACAATTTCATACGCAATCGTTTTCATAGATTCACGTGCGGGTACAGAGGTTGCACCTCTATCTAATAATAAATTTTTACGTTGCGCAAATTGTGCCGCGATTTGTTTGGTTTGGTCATAATTTCCGCTAACGCGAATCACCTCGGCACCAAATAAGGCGGCTTCACGTAATTTTTCTTGTGGCACGAGGCTGGTCATAAAGACCCAAAGTTTTATGCCTGCTCTGGCACATGCGGCGGCGTAAGCCACTGCGGCGTTGCCTGTGGAGGCAATCACTGCTTCACTAATTCCGTTTTCGTTCATTGCGGCGACTGCTACTGCGGCTTGACGGTCTTTGAAAGAAGAGGTCGGACCGTAGCGTTCATCTTTGATGTAAACAGAATCATGCCCAAGGTCAGTAGCGAAGCGATGTGAAAGCCACAAAGGTGTTCCGCCTGCGGGATATAAATCTAATGTGGCAGGGTTATCGAGCGGGAGAATATCTTGATAACGCCATAAGTTTTGTGGGCGGTTGGGTATGCCGCGTAAGACTTCGCGTTTGAAAGAATCGTAATCGTATTTTGCTTCAAGCCATTGCGACTCGCAGTTTTGACAAACAGCCGCCTCAAATGGAACATAAGGCTGTTGATTGCCACACAAGGCGCATTGCAGGTATATTGGTTTTGCCATTGATGTTTTCCTTGTTAATCAATCTTTCTTTTGATATACCGTCCCGCAGGTTTGTTGAATTAATTTATTTTTCAATTCAACCTGGGGGACGTTTTGTTATTATTCTATCTTTCTTGTAACGGGTTCTGAGATAGCAGTGCGACTTTCAATTGGCATGAAGATGAAGAATGTTGAGCCTTCCCCATCTACGCCATTACTTTCTGCCCAGAGTTTTCCACCGTGCATTTCGATTAACTTACGGCTGATGGGCAAGCCTAAGCCTGTGCCACCGGCTTTGCGTGTGGTGGATGAATCGACTTGAGTAAACTCTTGGAAGACTGCTTCCAAATGGTCTGGCGGAATACCGATGCCCGTATCTTTGACGCTGATTAAGATGTTATTGTCTTCACGTATAGCGCGAATGGTGATTTTGCCTTTTTCTGTAAACTTTAGAGCGTTGTTGACTAAGTTAATCATCACTTGGCGTAGGCGTGTACGGTCGGCATTGACTTCAACATCAAGGTCAGATTTTGTATCAACTTTCAAGGTCAATTTCTTTTCGCTGGCTTGTGGTGATGTAATGCTGATGACTTCTTCAAAGATTTCGTGCAAGTTAAATTTTTCGATAATCAAGTTCATCTTGCCAGATTCAATCTTTGCCATGTCTAGCACGTCGTTAATTAAGTGTAATAAGTGTTGACCGTTTTTGTTAATTAATTTTAGGTCGTTATCCATGTTTGGCGTAATTGGACCATCTAGCCCTTCGAGCATCACTTCTGTAAAGCCGAGGATGGAGTTGAGCGGTGTACGCAACTCGTGAGACATGTTAGCAAGGAAAGATGATTTAAGTCTATCCAACTCGCGCAATTGAGTCACTGTGGCGGCTTGTTCTTGATACAAACGAGCGTTTTGTAGTGCCACCGCAATTTGAGATGCAAGTGTGGCATAAATGTTTGCATCTTCTTTTGAGAAGGCATTTAGTTGATTCGATTGCAAATCGAACACGCCGAGTACTTTATCACCCACAATCATTGGGATTGCCATTTCAGAGGCTGTTTCGGGGAGTAATGGATTTGGCAGGAAGCCTACCTCATTGCGGACATTGTTAATAATGACAGGTTGTTTTTCACGGGCGGCACGTGCCACCAGTGAACGCTCTGCATTAAAGTCAATGGCATGACCCGACTCAACCATTTGAGAACCAACTTCCCCTGCGCCAGAGGCGAGCAAAAGCGTATTCCAATTTTCATCTAAAAGATAGATGTGGGCATGATACAAATTAAATCTGGATTTGGCAAGATTCACCACTTGATTTAATAACGCATCAGGATTGAGTACAGTGGATGCGGCTGTGGATACAGTCGCCACCGTTTCAAGTTGGTTGGCGCGTGTGGCAAGTAATTCTTCCTGTTGTTTTCTTTCGGTAATATCGGTGTGCGCGCCAGCCATCCGATACGCAGTGCCGTCAGGTCGGCGGAGTGCTTTACCGCGGTCTCGAATCCAAACATAGTGACCTGCTTTATGTTTTAAACGAACTTCTACATCATATTCGGGTGCTTGTTGGGCTAAATATTTTTCAAGAGATGAAGTTGCATGTTCTTTATCTTCAGGGTGAATCAGTTCTTCCCATTCAATAAAGCCGCGCGTCAGTTCATGTTCTTCATATCCCAACATGCCTTTCCAACGTGGGGAATAATAAATGGTATCTTCGGCAATGTTCCAGTCCCAAATACCATCGTTTGAACCAGACACAGCCAAACTATATTGTTCTTGTGCTTGTTGAATGGCTCGTTCAGATTCTTTACGGTTGGTGATGTCGGTATGTGAACCTGCCATTCGGTAAGGTGCGCCATCGGGATTTCTTAAAGCAGTACCTCTTGCTAAAATCCAACGATAGGAACCATCTTTATGGCGGAATCTGAATTCGACGTTGTATTCATTTATTTTTCCAGATAAATACTCACTCACAGCACCTAATACACGGTCGTGGTCTTCGGGGTGTAATAGTTTTTCAAAATCGGCAAAGCCTTCGGTTAATTCATGTTCTTCATAACCAACCATAGATTTCCAGCGCGGTGAGAAATACACTTCATTGGTGACAATGTTCCAGTCCCACAAACCATCATTTGAACCAGAGACTGCCAATTCATATTGTTCCTGACTTTTTTGCACTTCTACACGGCTGAGTTCGGCTTGTTCGAGCAAGCGTAAGTTTTCAATATGGTTGCTAAGTTGTTGTGTAATAGCAGAGATAATTTCAGCCGTATCATCAGCATTGCCAGTTGATTCAATTTCTATTTCACCAATCTGTTCATCGCGCACATAAATGGGATGAGACTCAACAGGTTTTTTATTACCATGCACTTGTTCACTAATCGGCTCTACTTTATTTTTGTTGTACACAAAACCAGCTACAGCATTTTTTCTCAAATTGAAATATTCATTCCATGATTCACGAGTCAGGCGTTTTGAAATTTGTTCGGCATCTAAACGATATTTTTCAGATTGTGCTAACAAGCGTAAGTTTTCAATGTGGTTGGCAAGTTGTACGGCTGTATTTTCAATTAATTCTTTTTCGGCAGAAGTCCATTGTCTGTTGGAGGCATCGGCAATTTGAATTTTTCCAATTTCAGCACCTGCTACTTGAATAGGTGCATCTAAGGTATTCAGTTCTAAACTTTTTTCAGTGGTGTTGAGATATGGCAATACTTCATTTTGGTTATAGACATAACCAATGCTTTCGCTTCGTTCTACTGCATTTAAGAAACTATCCCAACTCGAAAGCGACAAACGCTTGGCTTGTTCAACCACTTCTGCACGGGCTTGATTGGCTTGCTCAAACAGAGCCGCATTTTGAATTGCCACTGCTAATTGCCCAGCCAATGCTTCAAAGGCGGGTAAGTTACTTTCACTTAATGCATTGGCTTGGTCACTTTGCATATCCAGCACACCAATTACTTGGTCACTGATGATAAGCGGCACTGCCATTTCAGAACGTGTTTTAGGTAATAATGGATTTGGTAAAAAGGCACGGCTATTGGTTGTATCAGACACAATGGCGGCATGTTTTTCTAAAGCGGCACGACCATTTAATGAATCATTACTAATTAATAATTGATGTCCGCGTTGTAAAAGTTGTTTACCCACTTCGCCTGTCCCTGCTCGTAAGGTAATGGTTCTACCAGCACGGTCGGTTAAGTATACTTGGGTGTAATACAAATTAAAGCGTGAACGAATTTGCTCCACAGCATCAGATAACAATTGATATAAGTTATCTACTTTGGCAGTAACAGTTCTGCCCACTTCAGAAGCCAATTCAAGGTCGCGTGTACGGTCTTGCACGCGTTGTTCTAATTGACCACGACTTTGTAATAATTCTTCATTGGCGACTTGTAACTCATCGTTGGTTGATTTAATTTCTTGTAAACTTTGTTGTTCAGTGCGTTTACGAAAATTGGTCAGCAAAATCAACACCATCCCAATGGTGGTAATAATACCTGCTTGCACACCAAAATTTTGAGGCGGAATAGCAAAGGTTGTTTCAATCACGAAATAATACGCCAGAACATTCAAACCAATTAACAAAAACACAGCCCATGAAGAAAGAAATGCACTAGCCACTACCAAACTCAATGGCACATACACCAAAACCACTGAACTCACATCTGTATTCACGCCTTCATTGGCAATGGTGAAGTAGGCTAATGAACTAAAGAATGACGCGAAAATAAAAACAGCCGCTCGAATCCATTTTGTTCTGGAAAGAATATAGCTTATTGACGCGGCGATAATGGCTAAAAGAAAAGTACCCGAAAATGCGTCTACCAATCCTTCACGCGGCATACGAGCAATTCCACCAGCAAAAAGCAATAACAAAATCACAACCAAGAAAGATGCTGCCAGACGAGCCAAATTTCGCTCACGAATATCTGTAATGCTGGGGTGAGCATCTACAATGCGATTCCAAAACTTTGTCAGCCAGGATTGTTTGGCAGGATTAGAGTCACCAACTTTGGGCGTGGATGAAGAAGCGGAGTCTTTCATCTGCTTATTTTTGTTCGCTTCTTGCTCTGCCACAGTTGCTCGCTGCTCTTGAAGTTTTAGATTCACTTCAAGTTCTTGAATGCGACTCTGCATGGCTTCCATTTCTTTAAGGCTAGCAGGTGCGGGAAGGTCTGAGCCTGTGAAGATATTGTTGATGCGGTTTTGCATATTATCCGATGAATTTTTTTCAGTCATGGAATTATCCTTTTCTATTGGTTCTCTGGCAAACTGAGAACCACACGCGAATCTTTTGCGCTAAGTGCTGTGCCTAATTCTTTTACAGTGACTTGCAAGGCTTGTTCAATGGTGGCTGTGTTTTGAATTTTTCTACTAATTTCGTTAATCAGTGATTCGCGTTCGGCAATTTGTTGGGTTTGTGAATAGGTTTGTGCATTGCGTAATGCCACTGCTACTTGATACGAAATGGCTTGTAGCAATTCAGCATCTTCTTCTGTTAAACCGTTGACCGTATTTTGTTGTACATCTAATACGCCTAATACTTCTGAACCTAATGAAATAGGAATTGCGATTTCAGATTTTGTATCAGGTAATAATTCGTTGGGTAGCCAGTTGGGGTCTTGAGTTGTGTCACTAACAAGGATTAATGAATTGGTTTCAGCGGCACGCCCTACTAAGCCTTTGCCTTTTGAAATTTTGTGTCCGCGGGCTAATAATGTTTTACCTACATCGCCTGTACCCCCTGCCATGATTAATTCACCAGTGCTTTCGTTTTTCAAATAAATATGAGCATGATAGTAGTTGAAGGCAGTTTTGATTTGTTCTACTACTTCAAATACCAAACGGTTAGGTTCAAGAATAGTAGAAATACGGCGACTTACTTCGGCAGAAGCATTTAATGCTTTGGTGCGCTCTTGTACGCGATGTTCTAGTGATGCTTTGTTTTCTTCAAGCTCGCGATTGGCAATCTGTAATTCCTTTTCATTTTTACGAGATTCATCTATAGCGAGTTGCAGCCTTGAAATTACAAATTGAAAGAGCATACCAATGATAAGAACCATGATGCTTGTAATTACTATATTTTCAAAGCCAACAGCGGGAGCACTTTGTAATTTAATAACTCCTTGCATTTGAAAATAGACGATTGTGCTATGTGTAATTGCAATTAAAACAGATATTAAGATTGGGGCGCGTTTGCCTAATAACAGACCACTTAAGATGATGACAATTGCAGTTATTAATGTGGATGGTTGAATATTGCCTGCGTTTTGAAAATCTGCGTAGCCAAAAACAAGGATAATCATTGCTGTTATAAAAAAGTTAGCTAGCTTTACCAACCCTACACGCGTTAATGTCATTAAGATTAACAAGCACAGTGAAATCACAATAGCTGGAGGAATGACTTCGGAACGTCTGCTTAAAGTTCCAATGGTGATGAGCAGAATGGGAAGTATCCAAATAACAGTAATGATTTGATATAGTAATTTGGCAGATTGCGTTTTTTCTTTATTGCCTTCAAATATTGGCGGAGTAAAGGCGTTTTTTAGAAAATTGAATGGTAGGAGCAGGTTTTTCACGAGGTACCTTCTTTCATTACCGTATTTGTGTTTTTAGAAATATTGCCTGTGTTTAATCGAATAGCAGTACGAGTGTCTAAGGCGCGTCCAATTTCACGCACTGCCACTTGTAAGGCACTCTCTACATTGTTCTCACTCAGAATTTTTTGATTGATAGAAGCAATCAATTGCTCGCGGCTGGCGCGTTCTTGAGCAGAAAGCAAGGTGCGCGAGTTTTGAAGTGCAATGGCGGCTTGGTTGGCAATGGATTGCAGCAAATCTACATCTTCGCGTTTCAAGCCATCAACGATATTTTGTTGCACATCTAACACGCCTACTACTTGATTGGCTAATGAAATTGGAACAGCAATTTCAGATTTTGTATCAGGTAATAAGGGGTTAGGGAGCCAATCAGGATTATTGACTGTATCCGATACCAGAATCGGGGCATTGGTTTCGCCTGCTCTACCTACCAACCCTTTACCAACGGAGATGAAATGCCCGCGCTTCAACATCACCTGACCTGCTTCGCCTGTACCGCCTGCCATGATTAATTTTTCTTGTTTGTTGTCCATCAAATAAATATGAACATGATAATAATTGAAAGCATTTTGTACTTGATTTACAACTTCTGTCACCAATTGTTTTTCATCCAAAATGGTAGATAAACGACGACTGACTTCGGTAGAAGTTGAAAGAGCTTTGGTACGGTCTGATACACGTTGCTCAAGTGTGGTAATCAAGTCGTTTACTTGAGATGACATGGTATTGAATGAGTTGGCTAACGTACCAATTTCATCGGTTACGGTTACGTTGGCTTTGGCGGTAAAGTCGCCTTCGGCAAGTTTCTTTGCGGCGGCGGTTAAGGTTTCAATGGGGCGTAAAAATTGATTACCGATTAAGAATGCTACGAACACCACTACTAACAATAACACAATGGCAGTTAAGAAAAGGGTTCTGGTAGCACTTTCAATAGGTGCCCGAACGACTTCTACATTTTGCTGAACGATGATTGTCCAATTTAAGTTTTGAATGGCTTGATTAGGGCTGGTTAAATCGGCAGTGCGAATGAAGCTTAGTTCATTTTCGTACATAATTTCTTCAAAATTCTCTGCGGTAAGCGTAGAAAGCGCGGAAAGGTCTTGTGCATCCAGCGTTTGAATCAAGCCAACAGATTCGTGACTCATGATTTGGCTATTGACGAATAATATATCGGCTTGGTTTTTAGAAAGAATATCAGCAAACTCACGCATATTCACTTTTGCCGCAACCACACCTACCAGACGTTCTTCATTATGGGCTGGCATGGGGATTGCAATTTGAACGACATAATTCTGTGTGGTTTCATCGAAAAATGGTTCGCTTACATAGGTTGCCCCTGCTCCATCATTCCATGTTGTTTGCCACCATAATTGGTCGCTTTGATTAAAAGCGGAATTAATATTCGTAGATGAAATTAATTTACCACTTGTATCGGCAATTAGAATTTCTGTAAAATTAGAGTAAGAACCTTGTAACTCAGTCAGTTCAGCTACCAGTAAGTTATTGGTAGCAGTATTGAAACCGCTTTCGGTGTTATCTTGCACAAATTTATTCAAGGCTAAAATATTTAATCGGTCTATATTTTGTAAAAGGCGTTCTGCAATTTGGTCGGAAGTTGTATCTGCTACGATAGTTAAATTTTCTTTGGCTGTTTGGTTTAGTTGAGAGGTAACAGACACATTGGTCACAAACGAAACTGTACCAATGGAAATGACTGCAATACTTAACACCACGGCAATCAATTTTGTTCTTAAGGAATAAGTGGGGAATTGACGAACTGTGACGAAAATTAAAATGCCGACGATGGCAAGTGCTATCAGCGGGATAAAATTCGTCAGTACAGGAACAGCCAAACGCTCCCATGAAGCGAATAAGTCAATAAAAATTGCTAGCAGGGAAAATATCAAAGCGGCTATCAAAGCAATAAAAGCAGGTCGTCCTTCTAATGTTTGACCTGCAATAGCGGCATTCGTTAAAAATAAAGATAAACCGAGTACCAATCCTAAGCCTGAAATCAACACGGAATTAAACGGAATGAATAAACAAGCAATGCCGATTAAAACCCCCGCCGCCAATGTGACCTGATTCTTGCGTGCCAAGTTGAGAGCATAACTTGAAACGATGGCGAGGATGGTCAGGCTTATCATGGATGCAAAAATTTGCCACGCGCCTGTTTGCAAGTATGCAAAATAATTAAGCGGAATGGAAAGCATCGCCGATAATATAAATAACAAAGCAATATAAATTACTTTGATGCCCAACGGGGATGTATCTTTTGTAAAATTTGAAAACCAAGTTTTCATGTTCAAATTCCTTTAACTTTTCTTACACGTTTTGTAAAACCGCATGGCTTATCAAGGGCATTTCAATCGTAAAAATAGTTCCTTCATTAGATTTACTTTGCACACGAACTTCACCTTTGTGTCCTTCAACAATTGATTTGACAATGGCTAGCCCCAAACCATTGCCTTCAATTTCGGATGTTTTGCCTGTGCGAACACGATAGAAACGGTCGAAGATGTGAGGCAAATCTGCGGCAGGGATGCCATAGCCGTTATCTTGCACTTGAATTTCTACAAAATCATGTGTTGATTGAGCAGTGATGTTAATGTTTCCACCGTTGGGGGTGTACTTAATGGCATTGCCAATTAAGTTACGAAATACTTGTTTAAGTTGTAAACCGTCACCGTGGATTCCTGCATTTGTGACAGAAGTTTGAAAATGTAAAGTTTGTTCTTTTTGTTGGGCTTGAATTTCATATTCAGCAGTTATTTCTTTTAACATGGCAATCACATCTACATCGCTTTGATTACCATTCATTTTTTGTAAATCAATTTCAGTCAGTTGCAACATGTTTTGTACCAGTTCCAGCATATTTTTTGTGGAATGTTGAATGCGCCCCACAAATTCTTCTTGCTGATTATTCAATGGTCCTGCTTTGGTTAACAAAGTGCTATACCCACTAATAGACATAATCGGATTTTTCAAATCGTGTGAAGCAGTGGCAATAAATTCATTTTTTACTTTTTCAATTTGCTTTTGTTCTTCGGTTACATTTTGATATAAGCGTACATTTTCAATGGCAATCGCCGCCTGACTAGCGATTGCCTGTAATAAAAGAATATGGTCGAGCGTAAAATAATTTTCTTGTTCATGAGTCAGGAACAATAACCCTAATAAATCATGTCTGCCAAATAAAGGGGCAACCACTGCCGAGCGGGTTGGGTCGGCTTCAACATTTTTCCAAAAATCATTATCTACTGTATTTTCAATAATCACACCCTGACGAGTTTCGCGGATATGATTGAATAAACTATCTTGTAAATCAATTTGTTCTGCTTTGGCATCTGTATTCGATACTGTGATTTTATAGTTATCAGTTATAGCACCTTCAGCATTCAACATCACCATATGACCCTGAAACGCTCCTAAAGTTTCAGCAGTTCTTTTTAATAAAACAGTAGCAATATCAGTTAAGTCAGTTCTGGCACTTAATTCTTTCCCAATTTCAGGTAACAAACTTAATTCTTTATTACGGCGGCGTGTTGCATCTTCGGCTTCTTTCACTCTTAATTTAGTACGAATACGCGCCATCAACTCGCGTCTATCAAAAGGTTTGGTAATGTAATCATCAGCGCCTAAATTCAAACCTTCTTGCACATCAGCAGAATCTAAACGCGCGGCTGTTAAGATAATAATTGGAATGTGCTTCAAACTATCATTGGCACGAATTTCTTCTAACACAGCAAACCCATTCTTCTTGGGCATATCTACATCGAGCAAAATTAAATCAGGTGTCTCATCTTGCGCCTTAATTAACGTCTCTTCACCATCTTGTGCCGTGACGGGTTGATAGCCTTCGTATTCCAAATAACGCACTAAAAGAGTCACATTATCGGGTCTATCATCAGCCACCAAAATTTTGAACTTTCTTTTTTCAGTCTCCACATTTTTTCTCGGTTGCGTAGATTGCTTCATTTCTTCTATATCACGCGAGATAATTTGATAAATACGCTCTGGACGAATCGGCTTAATCAACACTTCGTTTACTTTCAAGCGTGAAGCAGTCACCTTCAAGCCTGGCACATCATACGCGGTCACTAAATAAGTACGCGAAGGCTTCCCACCGGGATGGTCACGTAATTTTTCAATTAATTCCAAGCCGGTCATCTCAGGCATAATCATGTCTGTAATTAAAATATCCACCCCTTTGTCTTTCACTTTTTCTAAGGCTTCTTTGCCATTCGTGGCTGAAACCACTTCTGCCGCTGAACCCAATTGCCCCAAGGCACGCGCCAATGTAGCCGCAGTAGAAGGATGGTCATCCACAATCAAAATCCGAACTTGGTCAGTTTTTGGAGAAGTTTCATTTTTCGTCATGGCTACCATTTTCTCTGGAATCGCGCTAGAGAACGATGGGATTCAATGCAGAAAGGTTGGCAAAAGTTGGAGGGATTAAAAAACCGCCTCACCCTAAGGGCGAAGCGGGTTCTGTTTCCTATACATTTCATTGCGGGGAATCGTATCTTAATCTGTTACAAGCCTGTATCCTGTTCCACGCACGGTGATTAATCGGTTGGGGTTGCGCGGGTCATTCTCGATGGCTTGGCGCAGTTGATGAATGTGCCATTTGGTGAGTTCTTGCGCCTCACGCATTTCGGCTTGCGCACCTTGCGCCTCAGCCACCAGTGTTTGAAAATCCACCACATCTGGCGCGTGACGTGCCAACACTAACAAATAATCAAAAGAAGTGGGTGGCAAGTTGATAGTTTCATTTTTGATGGAAACACGCCGCGTGTGTAAATCTAAAACCAATGAACCATGTTTGATGAAACGCTCTTTTGACATGGTTTCAGGCAAGTTGGTCATTTCAATTTTTTCATCATTTTCGAGCTGTTTTAATTCGGTTTGTAATTTTTCAATTTCGTTTGCAATTTCGCGTTTGCGTTTTTCTTTTTGTTGATTCATCAGAATTGTTTTTGCACGCTCTACGATGATTTCAGGTTTAAGCGGTTTGAGTAGATAATCTGTTGCGCCACGCCGTAAGGCTTCTACTGCGGAATTGATATCAGGTTGGGCGGTGAACAAAACTACTGGTAATGATGGATTAATTTTATGAATATATTTAAGCGCATCTAAACCAGCTATACCGGGCAAACGTAAATCTGTAAAAACCAAATCAAATTTTGTGGTTTTCAAATAATCTAAACCTTGTTCGGCACTTTCAGCAGTGGTCACTTCAAACCCGGCTTGTTGCAAAATGCGTGCAAGGGTTTTTCGTAAGGCGGCTTCATCTTCAATAATCAAAATATGTCCGCTAATTTTCATGCAATGTCCTCCATTTCTTTGGCAGGCAACCAAATGCGGAAGGTTGCGCCTAATCCCGCATTATTTTCAGCAGTGATGCGCCCATGATGTTTGGTGATAATGTCGTAGGTGATGGTTAAACCAAGACCTGTACCTTTATCTTTATCTGTGTTAAAGGCTTCAAAAATATTGCCCATGATGTTGGTGGCAATGCCTTTGCCAGTATCAATAATGGTAATGAGGGCTTCTTCTCTTTCTGGTATGAATTCTGTGTAGATGGTTAACTTTCCGCCAGCGGGCATCGCTTCCACTGCATTGATGACAAGGTTGAGAATGGCTTGGCGAATTTGGTCTGTGAGTGCGGGGATAGGTTGTAGTTCGGGGTCTGGGAAAAATTCAAAAGTGATTTGGTTATGGCGTAAGTGTGTAGCCACAAGTGCATACACATCTTCAATGAGAGCGTTGAGTTGAGTTTGCCTAAAATCTTCGGCGCGGATGGGGCGATACGTATCACGCAGGCGTTTAATCATACTTGCCATGCGTTCTGATTCGGCTAGCACAATGTTAAGGTCTTGTTTGCCTTGTTCTGAAATGCCATATTCTTCTTTTAATAAGAAGAGTGCGTTTTGAATGGCTTGTAGAGGATTGTTTAATTCATGGGAAACAGAAGCAAGCAGGCGTCCGATAGCGGCGAGGCGTTCATTTTGAATCAACTGATTGCGCATGGCTTTTTCTTGTTGGAGAGAATTTTGCAATTCTTGATACAGTTCTGCTTTTTGGAGAGCAATGGCAAGTTGGTCGGCTATGGCACTAACGAGTTGCAAATCGCGGGCGGTGAAAGTTTTTGGCGGTGCTTGTTGAATATCTAAAATTCCAAAGAGGTGTTCCTCAATTTTTACGGGCATTGCCAATTCGGATTTTGTTTCGGGCAAGAGTGGATGATGCATAAAAAACATAACTTCATCTACATTGTTTGTAAAAAATGGGACTAATGTTTCAGCGGCGTAGCCTGCAATGCCTTGCCCGGCTGATAATCTTGTTTTTTGCTCTAACATTTTTTGCCCTGCTTCACCGCTAGCGGCTTGCAGAATTAAATCTCCGCTTTGAGGGTCAATAATATACACTTGCACATGATAATAGCCAAAATTTTTCTGTAACAAACTGACCACATCATCAAGAAGTTCATCGGTGTTTAATGCAACCAAACCTTGATTGATGCGATATAACGCATTGGTTTCTCGTAAAGATTGTTGCGTAGTCTCTAACAAGTTTGCATTTTCAATTGCGATGGCGGCTTGTACACCGAGCGCATTTAATAACCCCTGCTCATGTTTTGTAAAGGCATGAGGCAATTGACTTTGAATGCTAATGGTGCCGAGTTTTTGGTCGCCACTGATAATGGGGGTGACGAGTAATGAACGAAAATTTGAAATCGAAACAGATTTGATGAAGCGTTCATCTGTATTAATATCGGTGATGTTAATGGTTTCGCCGCTGGTGATGGCTTGCCCGGCGATACCTTCTCCAAGCCGCATTTGCAATCTACGTTCTGGTGCATTCTTAAAACCACTGACTGCTTTTGCAATCAGATATTTTTTTTCATCATCTACAATGTGAATGACTGCTTGTTCTGCGGCAGGAATTAATTTTTTAGCTGAGTCAACAATCAATTGCAAGATGTTAGAAAGCCCAACACGTTCGGCTTGGCTTAGTGCAATCGAAATTTCAGATAATGCGTCTGCTTCTTCTAGTTGCTGTTTGAGTTCGACATCTTTTTCAGTTTGTTTGTGATAGTAATTGCTTAACCAACCAAGCACACCGCCGAGAAAAATCAGGGTAAATCCACCTAAAATGAAATCACTATCTAAGATAATTGGTGTGGAAACTCCATTTATATATAAGATGAAAAAATACAGAAATACGATGACAACGGCTGTAACAATACCAAGCATACTTCCGAAAAACCAGCCTGCTAAACCCACTGGCAAAATACTTAATGCACCAGCGTATTCTTCTTTGTAAACCCACAGTAAGGTGAGATGTATGCTGGTTAAAACAAGAACAATTCCCCACTTCGTCAGAGGCGATTTGGCGCTGAATTTCATAGCCGGTATTGTAGCACTCTGTGAAGCGGGGAATTTCATTCGCAACATCCCTGTAAGTTTCTTAAGTTCTTAGCCGCAGAGAACACAGAGTTCACAGAGATTTTTAAAAAGGTTTTCTCAGCGGTCTCTGTGCGCTCTGTGGCTAAAAGATTTTATTTTGCATATTCTGTAGAGCGAGTTTCACGAATCACTGTCACACGAATTTGACCGGGATATTGCATAGTCTCTTCAATTTTCTTAGCAATATCTCTGGCTAATCGTGCAGATGCTAAATCATCAATCGTTTCGGGCTTGACCAAAATACGAACCTCACGACCCGCTTGAATCGCAAAGGCTTGTTGCACACCTTCAAATGACATAGACATATCTTCGAGTGAACGAATGCGTTTGATATACGCTTCTAAATCTTCACGCCTTGCGCCTGGTCTTGCACCTGAAATCGCATCTGCCGCTTCGGTGATAACTGCTTCAACAGTTTCTTGGTCAACTTCGTGGTGATGAGACGCAATTGCATTCAAAACTACAGGATTGACTCCATAGCGTTTACAAAATTCCGCTCCAAGTCCAGCATGTGTGCCATCTTGATTATGATCCATAGCTTTGCCGATGTCATGTAAAAAGCCACCGAGTTTTGATAACTCAACATTTGCGCCAATTTCAGCTGCGAGAATACCTGCCAGTTTAGAGGCTTCGACTGCATGGGCTAATTGATTTTGCCCGTATGACGTTCTGAATTTCAAACGCCCCATCATTTTTAGAATTTCAGGATGCAAACTTCCTACATTGGCTTCATACGCGGCTTGTTCCCCTGCTTCATTGATAACTTTTTCAACACCTTTTGTTTCATCTTCAATTACTTTTTCAATGTGAGCAGGGTGAATTCTGCCATCTAAAATTAATTTTGCCAAAGCACGGCGTGCAATTTCACGGCGCACAGAATCAAAACATGAAATGGTGACAGAGTCTGGCGTGTCATCTACAATCACATCAACCCCAGCCGCTTGCTCAAAGGCTTTGATGTTACGTCCGTTACGACCAACGATACGACCTTTCATCTCTTCACTTGGCAATGTGACCACTGCGCGAGTCACTTCGGCAACATGTTCAGAGGCAACTCTTTGAATTGCATCAGCGATTAATTTTCTGGCACGCTTTTCACCTTCTTCACGCGCTTCGGCTTCTATTTGACGAATGATTCTCGCCATGTCGCCTCTGGCTTCTTTTTCAACAGCGGCAAACAATTCTTTCTTAGCATCATCTTGACTCAATTGCGAAATTTGTTCCAGCTTCTTTATTTCTTCTTCATACAATTTTTCAATTTCATTGCCACGTTTATCTACTTGAGATTGGCGTTTGTTTAAGGCTTGTTCACGTTGTTCTATTTTGTCAAAACGAGCATCTAATTCCGAACGGCGTTTTTCAACGCGTTCTGTTTCTTTGTTTAACTCAATGCGCCGTTCTTTAATTTCACTTTCAGCCGCTTGAATAATTTTTGTCGAATTATCTTGCGCGCCTTTTACAATTAAACCTGCTTGTGTTTGGGCGGCTTTTAAAATATCGTCGGCTTTATCTTGTCTGGCTTTAGCGGCACGGTCTGCTTGATAGCGGTGGAAAAAATATCCTACCAACACGCCAATGATTAAGACCAACACCATGATTAATATCTCTACTAGGCTCATGTTCATTCCTCATCTTCATAATGTATTTCTTCTGCGTGCAGTTCGTTCCAAACTTGTGTGACGACACTCGACACCACAGAATAAGGGAAGCCGCGCCTTGCTAAATAATCGGATAGTTTCTTACGAAACTCGCTTCTTTCTAGACGTTGAAATCTGTTTGCTCTTTTTTTAGCAGATTCATACGCCAGAGAATTTTCATTCACAGCGGCGACGGCAGTTTTTACAGTTTCTTCATCCAATCCTTTTTGACGAAGTTCCATCGTCAAAACTCTTTTGCTTCTTGGGCGAAAGGTGTTGCGGTTTTCAACCCAAGTCTTTGCAAACTGATTGTCGTTTGCTAATTTACTTTCTCGTAATCTTTCTATGGTTCGCTCAACAATATTTTCTGAATATTCATGTTTGAGCAAATTTTGTTTTATTTCTTTTTCTGAACGAGCGCGATAACTCAAGAAGAGTAATGCTTGTTGTAAGGCTCGTTCGCTTTCATCTTTATTTTTTAATTCATTTATTTTTTTTTCGGTTAGCACATCACCAACTTTTAACCATGCGGCTGTGATGCGTGCCAGCCCGAAGGCAAATTCTCCATCGAGGTGTATGTTGACTCGATTGCGATTCTTTTGCGGTTCGATGGCGGTTATTTTTTTCATGTTAAACACACACAGCCGAGACCTCCGTCTGAGCGGTTGCCTCGGCTGTGAAAAATGTCTGGGTTGGTTGACCAGTTCCAACGTCTAGAATGAAGCGGGTTGGGGATAGGTCGAATAACGACGTGATGAGTCTTAAATCACGTTCGGCACTTGGTATGTTTTAGGGTGAAGCCAATGGTTGGTTCAAATTTTTCCTAATTGGTTGTAGTGCTTCACAAAATATCTCCCAAAACGGGGGAGGAGCGTGCGCGATTTTTCCAGTAAGTTTCAAGCAAGGCGCCACAAGGGCGGAAGTTTTCTATTGTATGGCTTAATTATACATGAATTTTACGTGTTGTTAACATGAATTTTTCGTTTCAAAAAATGTTTATGCCCAAGTTGTTTATGTGGTGACTGTCACTTTGTAATCGGTTATACTTGCGCCCGCAAATATGACTCAACACATTCGTAACTTTTGTATCATCGCCCATGTTGACCATGGAAAATCTACTTTAGCAGACCGTTTGCTTCAATTAACGGGGGCTATCTCTGAACGCGATATGACTGACCAAGCCCTAGACTCTATGGATTTGGAAAAAGAAAAAGGCGTGACGATTAAAGCATCCGCCGTGCGCATGTATTACAACGCCAAAGACAAGCAACGCTATGAAATCAATTTAATTGATACGCCTGGGCATGTAGACTTTGGTTATGAAGTCAGTCGCGCACTCAAAGCCTGTGAAGGTGCAATTTTAGTTGTGGATGCAACACAAGGTATCGAAGCACAAACGCTGGCGAATTTATATCAAGCCTTGAACGCCGACCTAGAAATTGTTCCCGTCATTAACAAAATTGATTTACCATCCGCTCGACCCGATGAAGTGGCTGAGGATGTCGGTAGCCTGCTTGGGGTCGCGCCTGAATCGGTTCTTCAAGTCTCAGCAAAAGAAGGTCTTAACGTCGAAGCGATTCTTGAAGCCATCGTTGAGCGTGTTCCTCCTCCAAAAGATGCCGATGATGAACCCATGCGTGCGCTAATTTTTGATGCACATTATGATTCTTATAAAGGCGTGGTTGCTTATATTCGTGTGATGGAAGGCACGATAAAAAGTAATGATGTCTTGCGAACCTTTGCAACCAAAATGGATTTGCGACCTGTGGAGATTGGAATTTTTTCGCCTTCGATGAAACCTGTGGATAGAATTGGTTCTGGCGAAGTTGGATACATTGCAACAGGATTTAAAACTGTACATGAATGCCGCGTCGGTGACACGATTACAGTTGCTTCTGCACCTGCGGCGGAGGCTTTACCTGGATATTTCACACCCAAGCCGATGGTGTTCGCAGGGATTTATCCCGTCGAAGCAGATGATTACACAGAATTGCGTGAGTCACTTGAAAAATTACAACTCAATGATGCTTCATTGACGTTTATTCCTGAAACATCACAAGCACTTGGTTTTGGATTCCGTGCAGGCTTTCTCGGTTTGTTTCATATGGAAATTATTCAAGAAAGAATCGAACGCGAATATTTATTAGATGTTTTATTCACAGCACCGTCTGTAGAATATGAAGTATTAACTGTAGACAACGAAGTTGTGACAGTAGACTCACCTGCTGAACTACCTGACCCAAGCAAAATTATCGAAGTGCGCGAACCGTGGATGAATATTGAAATCATCACGCCGACTGATTATTATGGTCCCATCATGGAATTGGTGACAAAGCGCAGAGGTATGTTTAAGCAACAAGAATATCCTGCTCCTCATCGCGTGCAATTAGATTTTGAAATTCCACTATCCGAAGTTATTATAGATTTTTTTGACCAATTGAAATCAAAGACCAAAGGTTATGCTTCATTAGATTATCAATTTCTTGAATATCGGGCAGATAAATTGCAGAAACTTGAAATCCTCGTTAATGGTGAACCACTGGATGCACTCGCCGCCATTGTGCATGAAAAAGATGCCTATCACAAAGGTCAGAGACTAATCACCAAACTCAAAGATTTAATTCCACGTCAGTTATATGATGTAGCGGTACAAGCTGCATCGGGCGGAAGAATTATCTCGAGAGCAAACGTCAAAGCCACACGTAAAGACGTTTTAGCCAAATGTTATGGTGGTGATATTTCTCGTAAAAAGAAATTACTCGAAAAACAAAAGCGTGGTAAAAAACGTTTGAAGATGGTCGGCAATGTCGAAATCCCGCAAGAAGCGTTTATGGCTGTCTTGAAATTGGAAGATGAATAAATTTTCTTAAACACAAAGGACACGAAGTACACAAAGGCTTGCCCTGAGCCAATCGAAGGGAAAATCTATGGAAAAGCGACACAATTTTTATTCGTCCAACCTTAGTGACCTTGGTGTCCTTCGTGTTTAATTTCTTATGAAAGATATCAAACGATTAATCCCCGGCGCAATCATCAGCATCCTACTTATAGGTGCAATTTTATATTTTGTAGATTTTCAAACTTTATGGAACGCCATCAAAACTGCCAACTATAAAATTTTGGCTGGTTCTGCTGTTTTATCTTTTGTATGGATGTTCGGACGTGCAAAAGTTTGGCATACTTTATTACGAAACAAGCCAAAATATATCGAAACATTATTTGCCACTGGCGAAGGATATTTATTAAATGCCTTTTTGCCATTTCGTCTGGGCGAACTCGGACGTGCATTTTTACTCAGCCGAAAATCAAGTATGCAGTTTGGAGAAATTCTCCCCACCATTGTCATTGAACGAATCGTTGACCTTGCTTTCTCTGCCGCATTTTTACTTGCCGCTTTACCCTTTGTTGTTGGTGCAGAAGGCTCACAACAAATCGGTTATATGGTTGGCGGGTTGGTAATTCTTGGTCTTGTGATGTTGTACATCGTTGCTCGTAACAACAAATGGGCATTAGATACGTTTCATAAATTGAGTCAACGCTTTCCTGTGTTACAAAAATTTGGCGGTAGTTTCCTCGAATCATTTTTCACTGGATTAAGTGTCATTACTGATGGTTGGCTTTTCTTACGCTTTTTATTTTGGATGGCACTCAACTGGTTTACAGCACTTGTTGCGTATTACTTAATCACACTCGCATTTTTTCCACAAGCACAACCTGTTTGGGCATTATTTATTTTAGGTGCCGCCGCATTTGGTGGAGCAATCCCAGCCTTGCCCGGCGGAGTGGGTACATTTGAAGGTGCAGTCACAGCCGCATTGGTTTTATTTACGGGTGATGAATCAACGGCTTTAGCCGTTGCATTAACGGCGCGTTTGTATAACTACCTCAACAGCGGGGTCATCGGTGGCATTGGTTTAATGCGCGAAGGACAAACCCTTTCTGGCATTTATCAGCAACTGATGAATTTAAGAAACAAAGAGACATAACAAAAGGGTGCGTCGCACTAAAACGATAAAATAAAATCTGTTGATTAGAAAAATCTATAAGTAAGAATTATCTAATTAATAAAGGTGCGACGCACTTTGTATGAAGGAAATCTATGGCAAAAAATTATCTCGTCACAGGTGGAGCAGGCTTCATTGGCTCAAATTATGTGCATCGTTTGCTCAAACGTGGTGAACAAGTAACGATTTACGACAACTTATCTCGTGGTGGCGCACCACGCAATTTAGAATGGTTAAAAAAAGAATTTGGTGACAATGCCTTTGAATTAATCGTGGGTGACATCAGAAATGCGGACAAAATAAAAGAATCTGCAAAAAATGCAGATGTGATTATGCACTTGGCTGGTCAAGTAGCGGTGACCACTTCTGTAGTAAATCCACGCGATGATTTTGAATCGAATGCGCTTGGAACATTCAATGTTTTAGAAGCCGCGCGTGCTTCTGGGAGAAATCCGATTTTCATTTATGCTTCCACTAATAAAGTGTATGGTGGGATGGAAGATGTGGAATTATATGAAGAGCCCACTCGTTGGCGATACAAAGATTTAGTTAATGGTTGTCCAGAGACTCAACCTTTAGATTTTCATTCTCCGTATGGCTGTTCCAAAGGTACAGGCGATCAATACGTCCGCGATTATGCAAGGATGTATGATTTACCAACCGTTGTCTTTCGACAATCCTGTATTTATGGACCAAGACAATTTGGGATTGAAGATCAAGGTTGGGTAGCATGGTTTATCATCGCGGCTGTGATGAGGAAAAATATTACAGTGTATGGCGATGGCAAACAAGTTCGTGACATTTTGCACGTAGATGATTTGATGAATGCTTATGACTTAGCAGTTGAAAAAATTGATATTGCTAAAGGTCAAGTCTACAACATGGGTGGTGGACCAGATAATGTCATGTCTATTTGGGCTGAGTTTGGTCCAAAACTTGAAAAATACATTAATGAAACCATCGAAGTCGCTCGCGGAGATTGGCGACCTGGCGACCAAAAAGTTTTTTATGCCGATATCTCAAAGGCAGAAAAAGAATTAGGTTGGCGACCAACTATCAACGTAGAAAGAGGCGTTCAAATGTTGTTTGATTGGGTCAAAGAAAATAAAAATCTGTTTTGAGTTTTATATGTCATTGCGAGCCGTCGCTTTTGGTTTTGACGGCGAAGCAATCTCCTGTTAAATAAAAAGACCGCCGAATTAGTTATTGACGGTCTTTTTATAATCGAATTAATTATTTCCGAAATATTTATTCCAGAAATACATAATCACCATGCCCAACACAACAGGTCCTAAGAATGTTGCGAAACCAACAAAGAAGCCTGTAATGTAAGTGCCAACAACAGGTAATACACTAAGTGAACCTGCCGCCGCAGTTACGATTAAGTATCTCAAACCAAAATTCATAAGGTCTGCTGAATCAAAATAAAATAACCCTGCTAACAAACCAATTATTGCCAACACAATGGATAAAATGTTATTGCTGAATCCAAATGCACCAGCAAGGCTTGCAACTAGAATCCCAACGATATATAACCATCTCAAAACAGTTTTTACATCTGTGCTGGAGTTACTTTGTTCTTTTTCTTTTTTGTCTTTCTTATCTTTTTTAGCCATTTGATTCTCCTTTTTTCTTAACAACTACAACCCTCAAATATCTTATGCGTTTCTCTGTTTTTATAAAAATTTATATGTTATACGTACCTGTTAAGGCGGGTATAATCGCTCGCGCATGAAAATATTAACCGTCTTAACTTATTATCGCCCACATACTTCTGGATTAACGATTTATGCTGAACGACTCGCACAAGCATTTGTAAAACGCGGACATGAAGTGACTGTGATGACCACACAATATGACCCATCCCTTCCGCAAGAAGAAATGATGGATGGTGTAAAAGTAATTCGTGTGCCTGTCATTGCGCGCGTTAGCAAAGGTGTCATTGCTCCAACGTTTGGTTTTGTTGCTACAAAACTTGTTTGGTCACATGATGTTGTGCAACTTCATCTTCCGCAATTTGACGCGCCTGGTGTTGCATTGCGTGCGCGTTTGTTCCGCAAGCCTGCTGTGTTAACTTATCATTGTGATGTGCAATTGCCACAAGGTTTATTTAATCGTATTGTAAATTCAGTTGTGGATTTTCAAAATAATATGGCTGGGATTTTGGCGAATCATATTGTGACGTATACCCAAGACTATGCGGATAACTCACCTTATCTTTCAAAATACGCTTCAAAACTGACCCCCATTCTGCCACCCGTTTTGTTACCTGATTCTTCGCCCGAAGCGATTGCCGCCTTCGCCAAAACTAACCTTGTGTATGAAAGAAAACCCGTCATTGGCGTTGCCGCCCGTTTTGCATCTGAAAAAGGCGTGGAAGTTTTGTTAGATGCTTTGCCAAAAATTTTAGAAAAATATCCCAGAGCACAAGTTTTATTTGCTGGCACTTATCAAAACGTGATGGGCGAGCAAGCCTATTCTGACAGACTGATGCCACGTATTCAAGAATATGAAATAGGTGGACATTGGAGATTTTTAGGAAATTTGAATCCGATACAAATGTCTGCTTTCTATCCCAATTTAGATGTAATTACAGTTCCGTCACTTAATTCAACCGAAGCGTTTGGTTTGGTTCAAATCGAAGCCATGTTAAATGGTGTACCAAGTGTTCCTTCTGCACTGCCCGGTGTTCGTCAGCCTGTAAAAATGCACGGCATGGGAGTTGTCTCTGAAATTGGGAATGCTCAAAGTTTAGCAAATTCTATTTTGGAAGTCTTAGATAACAAAGAAAAATATCGCGGCGATATTGAGTCTATCAAAAAATCTTATAACCCCGATTCCATTGCACAAGAATATGAAAAAATGTTTGAGAGGTTGAAGAAGAGATAATCAGGGAATTAGCGTAAACCCCTGCTCACGAAAATGATTGTCAAAAGTGAAAACCGACTTAATGCCTAACAAACGCATTGTTTCAAAGCAACTACAATCTACAAGGGAAAGGCTTTTACGATTGATAGACAATAAATCATTGATTACTTTTGTGTGCATGTTTTCATCTACCCATGCTACTTGTAAGTAAGGCATGATATTTTTTTGAAAATTCTGAACAGCCTCAATTCCATGTCTACTTTGTAATAGTGCAGTTGTTTCGACTAAAACATAATTATTTGTAACCAATGGGGTTGCTTTTTCAAGAATAGATAACCAAGTTGTTGAGGCTTGAATAGATTGAGGCTGGTCAGTATCAATCAGTGCATAGATAGCAGAAGTATCTACGAAGATGTTTTCCATGAACCATATATCTCTGCTAAGTATTTATCGTGATTAATAGCAACATCTGTTTTGCCTTCAATATCATGAAATTGGATTTCTCCAGATTTTATTTTTTGGATAAACTCCAATGCACGCAGACGATTTTTTTCACGTTCTGCTTCTAAAACAGACGCACTTACATACATTGCTACGCTCTCGCGTACCAAGTGAGACATGGAAGTTTTTCTAGCCTTTGCCATTTTTTTTAAGGCTTTGACTTGTTCTTCTGTTAATTGAACCATTGTGCGAACCATATTTACCTCTGCTATCACTTTTTCGATAAGTGCTATCATTATACTATGACTCAAAAAGACTTTCTCTTTCTACAAATCAGTTCACTCCCTTACTTTCGCGGATTTTTACGCGCGATTGAATCTTCGTATTATCAGGATTTAGATTTACCCAAGCCAATTTATGATGTCGGTTGTGGAGATGGTCACTTCGCTTCGTTGACGTTTGATAAAAAATTAGATGTCGGTCTTGACCCTTGGCGTTTTTCTATGAAAGAGGCGAAGAAATATAATGCTTATAAATCGCTTGTGGAAGCAGATGGCGCAAAATCTCCGTTTCCATCAAATTATTTTGCTAGTGGATTAAGCAACTCGGTTTTAGAGCATATCCCTCAAATTGATGATGTTCTCAAAGAAACTTGTAGAGTATTGAAACCAAATGCACCGTTTTATTTTTGTGTGCCAAATACAAGATATTTTTCAGCACTTTCATTGACCAAAATTTTCGGCAAGCCCTATGAAAATTGGTTTCGTAAAATTTCACGGGTACATCATGCTGATGAACCTGATGTGTGGGAAAAAAGATTAAACAAGGCAGGTTTCAAACTTGAAAAATGGTGGCATTATTTTTCACCTGCTTCGATGCGAGTGTTAGAATGGGGACATTATTTTGGATTTCCATCTTTAGTTTCTAAAGCATTAACAGGCAAATGGATTCTCTCTCCCACCAAATGGAATTTATCTCTGACAGAAAGTTATCTCAAAAAATATACATCCCCTGCACCTGTGGAAGATGGGACGTTTACTTTTTATATTGCGAGGAAAAAATAAAACGTAAAACGTAATGCGTAATTGGTTCTTTACGCATTACGTTTTACGCATTACGAGTTACGCACTTATGGCTTTCGACGAAAAATATTTCTCCACCCACACTTATAAAAACATCACCTTTGCCAAATACAGTATGTATTGGTGGTCTAACCGATTCTTTGCGACTCTAGCAAAACGCTATGGCAAACGCGGAGCGAGAATGTTGGAGATAGGCTCAGGCATGGGGCATCTCGTTGGTCAACTATCAGCATGGTTTGAAGCGTATGGCATGGATTTGAATCATTGGGCGGTCAATCAATCCAAAAAAGATTCGAGAAGTGCATCATTACAAACTGCATCGGCACAAGAATTGCCGTATAAAGATTCATCTTTTAATGTAGTGGTTATTAAACACATTGTGGAACATTTGCCTGACCCAGCCAAAGCCATTAATGAAATTGGGCGTGTGACTGAAAAAGATGGAATTTTAATTTTGGCGACTCCAAATTTGGGTTCTTTATTGAAACCATGGAAAGGTGATAAATGGATTGGCTATCAAGACCCAACACATATTTCATTGAAAGAGCCGCAAGAATGGTTAAAGTTAATTCAAGAAGCGGGTTTTGAATTACAAAAAGTTTTTTCAGATGGTTTTTGGGATGTACCTTACATTCGATTTATTCCACCTCAGATTCAAAAATTATTTTTTGGTTCATTAGGCGGCTTGCAAGCCATCACTGGATTTGTATTTTTGCCGATGACGTGGGGCGAAAGTATTATCGTAATTGCAAGGAAGAAATAATAAAGATAGTTTAGAATCAAGTTGCGGATTAGTGCGAAGCCTCCCTGTGGGACGAATTGCGTAATCCGTAATTAGTAAATATTCTATTTATTGCAAAACAAAATGAAAATCAAATTCTTTCAAATCGTTCTTGCCACTATTTTGATTAGCTTTTTATCATACAACATTGTTCATGCTTGTTCAATTCTTCCACCAACAATTATTGTCAAATGCAGTAATTTTGAAACTTCTATTAGTACATATATATCTCGGTCAGAAAACGAAACCTCTGAAGAGTATCAGAAAAGAGTTGTGGCTGTAACCATTGAAAACTTATATGCTGTTAGTCCAAACTGTGAAGAAGATTTATCACCTGTCCTTGAAGCATTTGAAAAAGAAATCAGTATATGGCTAAATCAGAAAAACAAGCGAATTTTATTGGATTGGAATTTAATGCTAGAACTATATTCCACTGAAAGAGATGATGAAATACAAAAAAATAGCAAGAATCTGTTTTCGTGCGACTATGAAGAATCTCAACGTGTAGGTAATTGGCTAATTATTAATCAAACAGGAAGATCGTATTGTTTTACTTTTACTACTTTTAGTGGTTCATGTCCAAGTGTTTTTATATCACTTAGTAGTTTTCTGTTTTACCTTATAATGAATTTAAGCTTTACGACAATGCCGTATTTTATGGGTTTATTAATAATCATTAGTCTAGTGGTTTATCTATGGTGGATGATTTTGAGGAAATATTCTACTTTAGCATTTTGGAAATTGATTATCATATCTATAGTAATTCTTTTCGCTGAGATATTTTTGGTATTCCCATTGTTCGGCTTTTTTGGTCAAATCATCGGATGGTTTTTATTTTTTGGTCTTATAGTTTTATGGTATATACAGATAAAATATAAGACTAATATTACGTCACAAAACGGGAATTGATACAAATACATGCAACAAAACATACCTCCTTCCTCCGAACCAGAACCCACTGTCCTTGACCTTTTTAAGTCAGTCACCAAAGATTGGAAATCTTTTTCTACCTTCCTGCGTTCTTTGTGGGATGCTCGCAAACGGGAAGAAATGAATCAGAATTTGATTTATGAAACTGCACATGTGACTGATGAAAAAATAATGGAACCAGAACGAACGACTCAATTTCCATGGCGGGCAGTGGTGGCATTCTGCTTGGCTTTAGTTGCACAAACTTTGGTAGAACCGCCGAATCGCTTTAGCACATTATCTGTAATGGTATATCTTGGGGCAATGGGTGTGGCGATATGGTCATATCGAAATAAGGAGTGGCGTTTACCTACTTCACCACTTATTAATCAAACACAAAATATATCAAATGATAATTTTTTATCTTCAATATTTTTAATTTCATATCATGAACAAAGAATTACTTTTGCATTAAACACCTCTAAATTTCCATTGATTCTTTCAATACTCTTAGCAGGCATTGCATTTATAGATTTTGGTGATGGTTTATTTACAACTCGCAATACAATTTTATGGTTGGCTTCTATTATTTTGTTAGCCTATAGTTTATGGGTTAAGAATCCAAGGGTACAAACACAAACTGAACCTCAAGAATTAAATCGTCATATCAAGTTTAGTGGCTTGGATATTGCTTTTTCAGATGAAACCGCAAAACGATGGCTGACCACTACCAGCATTATATTGATTTTTGGTTTGGCAGTATTTTTTCGTTTATATCAAGTAGATGCGGTTCCCATTGAACCGTTCAGTGACCATGCCGAAAAAATTCTCGATGTGTACGAACTTTCGCAAGGGCAAACCCAATTTTTTTTTGAACGCAACACTGGGCGTGAAGCCTTTCAATTTTATTGGACGCTTCTGGTCATAAATATTTTTGATACAGGTTTTTCATTTTTTAGCCTTAAACTCGGCACAGTTTTACTTGGGATTCTCACACTTCCATTTGTCTATCAACTTGGCAAAGAATTTGGCAATCAACGCGTTGCTATTTTCTTTTTATTCTTATTTGGAATTGCGGCTTGGCCCAACATTATTTCAAGAATCGGATTACGCTTTCCACTTTATCCACTCTTTGTTGCGCCCACGCTTCTTTACCTCGTGCGCGGCTTGCGGACTCATAACCGCAACGACTTCATCCTTGCCGGCATTTTTCTGGGGCTTGGTTTGCATGGTTATAGTCCCTTCCGTATGATGCCGATTCTAGTTGTAGTGGCATTCATTTTGTATTTCTTGCATTTGAAATCAAAAGAACATCGTTTGCAGACCTTGTGGTGGTTTTTGATTGTAGTGATTATGTCTGTATTTGTGTTTGCGCCACTGATGCGCTATTGGCTAGAACGCCCAGATTTATTTGGTTATCGCGCTTTTACGCGCCTGAGCAGTTTAGAAACACCATTGCCTGGTCCCGCTTGGCAAATCTTTTTATCCAATTTGTATAATGGTTTACTGATGTTTAATTGGGATGATGGAGAAATTTGGGTGCATTCAGTTACACATCGCCCAGCATTAGATTTAATCACCGCCGCGTTATTTTTATTGGGTGTTGTTTTCGTAATTGTTCGTTATATTCGCCAACGCGATTGGCGCGATTTGCTTTTATTAGTTTCAATTCCAGTGTTGATAATGCCATCTGTGCTTTCGTTAGCATACCCTGCTGAAAACCCAGCCTTGAATCGCGCAGGCGGTGCTTCTATCGTAGTCATCCTGATAGCGGCGCTGGCACTTGAGGGTTTCGTCACCAGTTTTGGGTCAAGTATGAAGCGGCAAGTCATCGCTTATGCTTTGACTGGCGTTTTATTCGTTGCATCTGCTTATTCAAATTATGATTTGGTTTTCCGTCAATTTTATGCACAATATGCCAGCGGGGCATGGAACACATCCGAAATGGGCAAAGTGATTCGTGATTTTCGTGATGAATACGGGCAAACAGATACCGTTTGGATTGTGCCGTATCCCTATTGGGTAGATACGCGTCTGCCCGGCGTGTGGGCTGGGATTCCCAACCGCGACTTTGCTCTCTTCCCCGAATTTCTTTCAGATAGTTTGGCGTACCCAGCACCGAAGATGTTTATTTATTGGCATCCAGATACTGAAACTGAGAAAATTCTTAGGGAACTCTACCCGAACGGTATAGTTACCCGATATACTTCGGCGTTTGAAGGTAAAGATTTTTATATCTTCTTGGTAGAAGAATAAAAAGTAACAACGTCCCGCAGGTTTGAAGCAGTAAATAAATTTTATTAAAAAACCTGCGGGACGGTCTAATACAATTAAATGAAAAACGAAAAATACTCTTGGATTTACGATTTAATTTTTATCCTCGTCCTGCTGATGGCAGGCTATTTACGTATTGCTGGATATAACTGGGGCGAAGGTCACCATCAACATCCAGATGAATTATTTTTATCCGGTGTGTTAGATAATTTACGCGCCCAAACTTGTGAAGACCCAAACATTCCGATTGATGGCTGTCCACTAGAACAAAAACGTTGGATGACGATTGGTGAGTATTTTGATTCATCTACATCTACTTTAAACCCATATGTGCGCGGACATGCTTTCTTTGTCTACGGTAATTTGCCCATGACAATTTCGCGTGTGTTGTTAGAAGCATTTCAAGATGAAATTACCAACTCGAAATTTTTTGCCCGCCAACTTTCTGCCATTGCAGATTTGTTTACAGTTTTTATTTTGTATTTATTGGTTTCTAAACTATATGGGCAAAAAATCGGTTTATTCGCGGCGACTTTTTCTTCTTTAGCAGTCTTACAGATACAACAATCACATTTCTTTACTGCCGATACATTCTTGTTGATGTTTATGACGTTAACTTTGTGGTTTGGGGTAAGTATTGTGGAAAGTAGAAAGCATGCCCTGAGTTCAATCGAAGGGTCGAAAGTGGAAGAAGGGAAGAAGAAAGATGAAAGAGAGGAAAGTTACGAGAAACGAGAGATAAGTAACGAGGAAAAAGTAACAAGTACGGATAATTCTTCCAATCTCCAATCTCCAGTCTCTAATTACCAATTACCAATAACCAATTACGCATCACGCATCACGCATTTCGCCCGCAACCCATTATTTTTATTAACCCTCGGCTTCGGATTTGCACTCGGCATGGCAATGGCATCTAAAATCAATGCCGCTGTTTTGTGCTTCGTTTTACCCTTCGCATTTTTTGTTCGTTACTTAGTTTATGACCGTGACAAAAAACTGACCACTGAATACTGGTCACTGATTACTGCTTTCCTCATCATAGGCGGACTCGCCACCATCATCTCATTCCGCATCTTTCAACCTTACGCATTCGATGGCATCGGATTAAATCCACAATGGGTTGCAAACCTAAAAGAATTACAAGCCCAAGCCTCCGGCACAGCAGATTTGGCTTGGAACTTGCAATGGGCTCGTCGCTCTAATTTATTTTCATTTCAAAATTTAACTGTTTGGGGTTTAGGTTTACCTTTAGGTATTCTTGCATGGGCTGGCTTTTTGATGATGGCGTGGCGCATCTTCAAACATAAAGAATATCAACATCTTTTGCTATGGGGTTGGACTGCTTTTTATTTCACATGGCAATCACTACAATTTAATGCCACCATGCGTTATCAATTACCAATTTATCCATTGCTTTGTATGATGGCGGCGTGGGTCATATTTGAATCACGTATTACGCATTACGCATCACGTACTACGTATTCCGTAATGCGTAATGTGTTTGGCATTGTTGGAATTGCTGTTCTTATCTTAACTACCATCTGGGCTTTTGCATTTCACAGCATTTATCTACGTGATGAAACCCGCATTGCCGCATCGCGCTGGATTTTTGAAAATGTGCCGGCTGGTATAAACCTCAACATTCAAACTGAAAATGATACATACAATCAACCACTTCCCATTTCGCCACAATTATTTATCGCTTCCGGGAATCCATATTTATTAAACTTCACACCACGTCAAGAAGGTATATTGCGCGAAATAAATTTTGGATACGCTCTTGATGTCTCTGGATTACCCACCGAAATTGACATAACTGTTTATTCCGCTTCACAACCAGACGTGGGACTTGCTCATGCTTCGGCGACATTAGATTCATCTTCAATAAACAATCTACGTGGCGTTCCATTGACTCTTACACTTGACCGAGTCATTCCACTTGTCGCAGACGGACAATACATTATAAAAATTGAAACAAGCGGAAGTGGTTTATCAATTTCTGGTTCAGCGATTGCCAACGAAACAGATTATGACTATGGCTTACCTTTCCGCGTAGATGGTTACGACCCGTATGGCGGTTTATATAGCAATGAAGATTTGATTCTACAAGTCTATTGGGCGGATGATGCCAATAAAATCAATCGCTTTGTAGATATTCTTTCTAAGTCAGATTACATTGTCATTCCCACCAATCATCAATACGGGCAAATCACTCGTTTGCCAGAGCGTTATCCACTTACTACTTTATATTATCGTGAATTGCTAGGTTGCCCAGCCGACCAAGAAATTATCGAATGTTATCGTGTAGCGCAACCTGAAACCTATCAAGGCAATTTAGGTTTTGACTTAGTAGCAGTCTTTGAATCCTACCCAACCTTTGGGGATATCGTCATCAACGACCAAGCCGCTGAAGAAGCATTTACGTTTTATGATCACCCCAAAGTGATGATTTTCAAAAAATCAGAAACGTTTGATGCAAATCAAGTTCGCGCAATTTTGAATACAGTTGACTTAACCAAGGTGGTGCAACTCAAACCAGCAGAATTTGATGATTTCAAAACACTCATGTTGCCTGAATCACAACTCGTCAAACAACGTGCTGGTGGAACATGGTCTGAATTATTTAGTTACGATTGGATTCAAAATAAATATCCATGGCTTGGTGTTTTATATTGGTATGTTTTTATTTTCTTGCTTGGTTTATTTGCTTATCCAATTGCACGTTTGGCATTGCCTGGATTAAAACAATATAGTTATGCACTTGGAAGAATCGTTGGGATTCTTTTACTTGCTTGGCTAGCATGGATGGCTGGCTCGATTGGACTCGATTACACAAGACTCAGCATCGGCGTGGCATTTGTCGCAATCGCTGTAACAGGCATCACCTTAGCATTGAAGCGAAAAGATGAAATCGTTACGGATTGGAAATCCAATCGCAAATTTTTCATCATGGCAGAAGTTATCTTCTTTACATTCTTCGTCATTGATTTATTGATTCGTTTGGGAAATCCTGATTTGTGGCATCCTGCTAAAGGCGGCGAACGCCCAATGGATTTTTCGTATTTCAATGCTGTTTTGAAAAGCACAAGTTTCCCTGCTTATGACCCATGGTTTGCGGGTGGTTATATCAATTATTACTATTATGGTTTTGTGTTGGCTGGCACGCCTGTAAAGTTGTTGGGCATTGTGCCTTCAATTGCTTATAACTTTTTATTGCCAACATGGTTTGCGTTGGTGGCTTTGGGTGCGTTTGCGATCGGATTTTCTTTAGTCACAAGTCTCCAGTCACAAGTCTCTGATGAAAGACCTGCGACCCTTCGACAGGCTCAGGGCAACGCCTTTGACCTGAGACTCATTTCTGGCATCGCCGCTTCTTTCTTAAGTGTTTTCTTGGGCAACTTGGGGACGATTCAATTCATCTTCAATTCGATTCAACGCATTCCATTACAAGGTGCTGGCGTACCTGCGGATACACCTATGTTTGAACGTTGGAGTTTGACCTTCCAAGGTTTATGGAAAATGATTACCGAGCAAGCCCAAATGCCAATTGGTCGTGGTGATTGGTATTGGAATCCGAGTCGGGTCATTCCGCCGGGACCGGGCAATGAGATTACAGAATTTCCATTGTTCACATTCCTGTATAGCGACTTACATGCTCACATGCTCGTTATGCCAATTGCATTGTTTATTATTGCTTGGTCAGTTTCATTTGTTTTATCTCGCGCTGACTTAACTCTTGGCGAATGGATTGGCTCATTCTTCATCGGTGCGTTAGCGATTGGTGCATTGAAACCTACCAACACTTGGGATTTATATACTTATTACTTACTTGCCGCTATTGCAATGGGATATGCGATTTATCGAAATGTTCCCCTCTCCATTTTAGGGAGAGGGGTTAGGGGTGAGGGTCAAAAAATAATAATCACTTTTGGCGCAGTGATTTTGTTATATGTTTTGAGTTCACTTTTGTATTATCCATTTACTTACTGGTGGGGACAAGGTTATAACTCAGTACAATATTGGAGCGCGACTCGCACACCATTCGGTTCTTACTTCACACAATGGGGCTTATTCCTCTTCATCATCACTGCTTGGTTAGCATGGGAAACGAGAGAGTGGATGGCGTCAACACCTGTTTCTAAATTAAGCGGATTAAAGAAATATGTCTTAGTGATTGAATTAATATTAGCAGGCTTTATTGCTTTGTTAGTTTTCTTTGCCTTTGACGGAGTTTACTCTGGATTAATTTCACTGCCCTTAGCATTATGGTCTGGGATTTTGATTCTACGAGCCGATTTACCTGATACAAAACGCTTTGTGCTTTTCTTAATCGGTACTGCTTTAACAATCACATTAGCGGTTGAATTTATTTCACTCGTTGGCGATATTGGACGCATGAACACCATTTTCAAATTGTATTTACAAGCATGGATGATGTTCGCCGTTAGTGCCGCGGCGGCATTTGGTTGGTTATTAAATGTCTTCTTTACTTGGAAAGCAAAATGGCGCAATACTTATCAAGGTGGCGTGTATATTTTGTTAGCCGGTGCATTTTTGTTTACACTCACAGGCACCACAGACAAAATCTCTGACCGTATGAATCCAGATGCGCCACATTCACTTGATAGCATGGAATTTATGAATCATTCGCAATTGTGGGATGGTCAAACAATGGATTTGAGCCAAGATTATCGTGCTATCAGATGGATGCAAGACAATGTGATTGGTTCGCCGGTCATTGTCGAAGCCAATTGTACAGAATATCGTTGGTGTACGCGCTTCACAATTTATACGGGCTTGCCCGGTGTCGTTGGTTGGAATTGGCATCAACGTCAGCAACGTGGTATTTTTTCTATTCAAGTGCAAGATAGAGTTAACGAAGTTGGTACGTTCTATAACACCACAGATATACAATCTGCTGTAAACTTTTTGAAAAAATATGATGTGCAATATATTATCGTTGGTCAATTAGAAAGAAATGTATATCCTGTCTTACCTGATTTACCTGATGGACTAGCGAAGTTCAAAGAATATGAAGGTGTCTATTGGCAAGCGGTATATGAAGATTTGAACACGACAATTTATGAAGTTATAAAATAAAATATACCGTCCCGCAGGTTTGGTTTATTAATTCACTTTCGTCGCAAAAACCTGCGGGACGTTTAAGGAAAATATGATTTATCACATCACCACAAAAGCCGAATGGCAAAACGCTCAAACCAAAGGTGAATACGTTGCCCCAAGTTTGCAAACCGAAGGCTTTATTCATTGTTCTACTGCTAAACAGGTCGCTCCTGTTGCAAATGCTTTTTATAAAGGACAAAGCGGCTTGGTCTTGTTAAAACTTGACGAAGACAGAATCAAGTCCCAAGTCAAGTGGGAAGCGCCCGCTGGACCACCTGCGGAAGGAATCAACGAATCAGATTTATTTCCGCACATTTACGGAGCCATTAATCTTGATGCAGTTATTTCAGTTATAGACTTTAATACTGATGACCAATCTCTAATCTCTAATCTCTAATTATCTAAATGACTGCATTCTTTACTTGGTACATCTTCCTCACCCTTCTTGGCTGGCTGGCATTCCCGCTGACATATTTTCTATTTCCAAAATTATCAGATAGAGGTTACACACTCGCACGCACAGCAGGCTTATTGATTTGGGGCTACGCATTTTGGTTATTAGCATCATTCGGTATGGCACAAAATGACCTCGGCGGAATTTTATTTGCACTCGCAATTTTGATTGCATTGAGTGTATATGCATTAATTACTAATTACCAATTACTAATTGAATTTATAAAAGAAAACAAATCACTCATCATCACTACCGAAATTTTATTTTTGATTGCATTTGCATTTTTAGCATTTTTACGCGCCGCCAACTCCGAATTACAAAGCACCGAAAAACCAATGGAATTGATGTTTATCAATTCCATTTTGCGTTCAGAAACATTTCCACCGCAAGATGTTTGGCTTTCTGGTTATGCCATTTCGTATTATTACTTCGGTTACGTAATGACCGCCATGCTGGCGCAAATTTCAAATGTAAACGGAAGCACAGCACACAACTTAATGACTTCCTTGATTTTTGCTTTAGGTGCAATTGGTTCATTCGGGATTTTATACAATCTGCTTACGCATCACGCATCACGAATTACGCAATCAATCCGTAATTCGTATTCCGTAATTCGTAATTCACTTCTCGCTCCAGTATTTCTCTTACTCATGTCCAACTTTGAAACATTGCTTGAAGTGTTACATCGCGCAGGAATTTTTTGGACAAAAGATTCAAACGGCGCATGGGCTAGCAATTTTTGGACGTGGCTCGACATGAAAGAACTTTCTCAACCACCGAGCGAGCCACTTGGTTTAATCCCCGATAGATATTTATGGTGGTGGCGTGCCTCGCGTGTCATTCAAGATTACGACATTGCTGGCGGATTCCGCGAAGTGATTGATGAATTTCCATTCTTTTCATTTTTACTTGGCGATTTACACCCACACGTTTTGGCGATTCCATTTTCGTTGCTTGCAATTTCGGTCGCACTAAATATTTTTCTCGGCGGTTGGCGCGGAAAAATTGAATTCTTTGGCGTGCAACTTTACCTCAACCCTATCGGCTTTTTCTTTTCAGCACTTGTCTTAGGCGGATTAGCATTTCTCAACACATGGGATATTCTCGTCGGCGCGACATTGATTTGCTCCGCCTACATTTTCTCCCGCGTAGACTCTGATGGCTGGAGTTGGAAACGCCTCGAAGACTTATTTATACTTGCTCTGCCACTTGGAGCAGTTTCCTTAATTTTATATTTTCCTTTCTACCTCGGCTTTTCTTCCCAAGCCGGTGGATTACTTCCAAACTTTATGTATCCCACGCGTGGAACGCATCTATGGGTAATGTGGGGAACATTACTCATCCCAATTTTTTCATATCTAATTTATTTATCATCAAGAATCAAAAAATCAAATTACCAAGTTGAAAACGAAACAGAAATTACACAATCAGATACCATCACACCCAACTGGAAACTCGGTCTCTACCTCGGCATTGGCTTCACGCTCTTCCTATTTGCTCTCACCTTCCTCATTGGCTGGATTGGTTCCATCGTTGAAAGAGACTTTGTCAATTTTCAACTTGCTTCTTTCAACATGACCGTTTCCCAATTCATCGGTGCAACTTCATTGAGAAGATTAACTCACATTGGAAGTTTAATTACCTTACTGGCAGTCTTCATCCCAACCTTATCTTTCCTCTTCAACAAATCTCCAATCTATAATTCTCCCAATCCCCAATTACCAATTACGAATTACGCATCACGCATCACGCATCACGCATCACGTTTCACTCTTCTTCTCCTCACACTTGGAACAATCCTCATCCTCGCCCCTGAATTTGTTTACTTACGCGACCAATTCGGCTATCGCATCAACACAGTTTTCAAATTCTATTACCAAGCATGGATTCTTTGGAGCATCGTCTCAGCCTTTGCTGTCGCAATCCTTTTACAAAATTTACAAAAAGTTTGGGCTACAGGTTTTCGCATCGTCATTGGCTTTGTCATCTTCTGTGGACTTTTATATCCAACCTTCGGTGTAATGACAAAAACAAACAACTTCAAGCCGCCGTTTGGATATACCCTCAACGACTTTGACCGAGTCAAACGCGAAAACCCCGAAGAAGCCGCCGCGATTGAGTTTTTACTCACCCAACCCAAAGGCATCATTGCCGAAGCCATTGGCGGCGGATACAGTGCCTATGGCAGAATATCCATGTACACAGGTTTTCAAACCGTACTAGGTTGGACAGGTCACGAAGCCCAGTGGCGTGGTAGTTACGAACCCCAAGGAACTCGCTTTGACGATATTAATCGCCTCTACACCACAGCCAATTGGGAAGAAGCGCGAGACATAATTGAACGCTACAATATCCGCTATATTTATATCGGCTCATTAGAACGCACATCCATGCCAGTCAACGAAGAAAAATTTTATCTATACCTCACACCAATTTTTCAACAAGGCAATACTGTCATTTTTGAAGTGCCATAAAAAATAAAAGGATGAATATAGATTTTCTATTTTATCTATATTCATCCTTTGTTGTTATTTTTTAATTGTTTCTAAGTGGTTGCTGGTGGTTCAGTAGGCGTAATTGACCTTGTTGTAGCATTTCTTGTGCCGAACCAAGTCATGGCTACGCCACCGAGTGCGACTAAATTTACAATTGCTTCACCAATCCAGCCAACGCAGGGCACAATGCTGATTAAGCCTGTTAATAAAACTAGTAAGAAAGTGCCAAAACCAGTTGCTAAGACGGGTGCCCAAGTTTGGTTGATGGCTTTTGTAAATCTATCACCAACTTCTTGACCTAAGGCAACCATGCCGAATAACCATGCAAAGAAAGCGATGATGGCGGCAATGAACGCGAATGGGATAAGAATAAGTGTAATTGCCATGAGGACAATCACTGCGATTACGAGCAAACCAAATCCACCTGCCATAAATGGTTGAATGACCATAATGCTACCAGCTCGCTCAAGTTGTGGTTGCATAAATAACATTAATAACATGCCAATTGCGGCTACAACGATTGCCCAACCAAATGCGCTGGCAATTTCCCATAAGGGATTATCGAAATGAACGTTCATATTGGGTCTAAATGGTTGGCTTGGCATATTTGGCGCATTAGGGGCATCAGGTACGTCTGGCGCATCAAACACAGGAGGGGCGTTGTTTGTGACATTGCCTGTAATTTCTGCGCCTTCTTCTCTTTCTAAATTTCCGCCAATCATAGCAATATCGCCGTCAACAATGGCGGTTTCGGTTAATTTTGCTTGACCACCAATTAAAACAATATCACCATCTATTTCTCCAGTAATGGTGACGTTGCCGCCGATTAGTGCTATGTCTCCATCTATGTCTCCGTCTATGTCGAGGTTGCCACCAAAGAGGATAATATCTCCATTTATAAAAGCATCTTCTTCAATGGTTAGGTTGCCACCAAAAAGGGCAATGTCACCATTGAGTGTTTCATCACTTTCTACGGTGTAGTTTTGACCAAACAACACAATGTCACCGCCATCAGGGTCTTGGGCGTAAACCGATGTTGAGGGAACAGTCAACAAGCCGAAAATAAGAATGAAGCGGATTAAATTCTTTTTTAATTTCATACGTTAACTCCTTGAGGTTTGCGAGCAAACCTCCAAATGGATACTGTCCATAACAAACTAAAGCCTGCAATAGCAGAGAATAAAATCATCCAAGCATAAGGTGGGATGAAGCTTGGTATGACGCGCGTAAATACTTGAAGTACTTCAGCAAATGCTTGTACTGATGTGAAGAGAAAAATTAAATAGCCAACCATAGCAGTCAGCCATTCGATGGGGGCACTCATAAAAGTTGTGATGTATGGTATGGCAAACCATGTCAGTAAACCAATGCCACTGATTAACAGAATAATTAAGCCCCATAAACGCTGACGGCGTTCGGCTATTTTTTGCAAAGCAAGTTTTTCTTGAAAGCGTGCTGTAAAACCAACACGAGGTGCAATGACTTTTGCTGAGCGTAATACGAGACCTGTTTCTGCTAAGGCAGTACAAGTTTTACAAGTTTGCAGATGAGCATTGAGTTCACCCTTTTCTGCGGTGGTGAGATGTTTATCATCCAGCAACCAAGTTTCAAAAGGCTGGTGATTCATAATGTCTCCTTTCCATTTCAGCAGTCATATCATTTTCTTGCTCCTGCCATAAGCCTGCCATTTCTTTGCGCGCTCGGTGCATTCGGCTTTTGACAGCACTCACACTTAGCCTTAAAGACTCAGCAATTTCTTTTTCTGAATAGTCGTACCAATATCTCATAATAATCGCGGCTCTATCTGTTGTATCTAAACCTTTCAATAAATCATGCACACGGTCTTGCGTTTGACCTTTAATAGATTCTGCTTCGGGATTTGGCGAATCAAAATCTGGCAAATCAATCGTATTGCCTTCATCATCTTCGGCATCCATCGAAAACATCGAGAATTTTCTGCGGCGCAAACGGTCAATACAATAGTGTGCGGCAATTGAAAGCAACCAAGTGGCGAACGGGCGCTTTGAGTCATACCGATATAAATTTTGGTAGGCGCGTAAAAAGGTCTCTTGAGCGGCATCTTCTGCTAACTCGTGCTCGCCTAACATGCGATAACACAAGTTGAAGACAGGTTTCTGGTATGTCTCTACCAGATTTGTAAATGCCTCGTCACTACCTTTTTGCGCCTGAATGACCCAGCTTTGTTCTTCGTTCACAATTCTCCTTGAATGACTTTCTGCACCTCATTTTACGCAAGTTTCTGAAAAAGGTTGCAGATTAAAACCCCGCTTCTGGACTTCGGGCTGGCTTGATTCTGCCCCTTCTGCATTCGCCTACCCTCATCACCGCACGGGGATTAATCCCCGTGCTATTCCTACAAAGCCTGCTAAAGCAGACTCAATGATGGTGACTATGCCCGCTTCCTTCTGGACCTAAAACATGTTCCCATTTTTCTAAATTCTCTGCCCTTTGAGCAAAAAAGATAGCAATCACAGTCGTCACTGGCACAGCGGCAATTAACCCCAAAGAGCCGACCAACGTGCGTACAATCTCTTCTGCAATTAAAGAAAAATTGATGAGATAGCCATAATCACCTTGACCTAATGAAAACAGCAACAACATTGGTAATGATGCGCCTGCATAAGCCAAGACTAATGTATTGACAGTCGCGGCTACATGGTCTTGACCAATTCTCATAGCAGAATTAAATAATCCCCGAAAATCAAAATTTGGGTTGGCATGTCGCAATTCAAATACAGCCGAAGCCTGAGTCGTGACCAAATCATCTAACACGCCTAAAGCACCAATGATTAATCCGCCAAGAAATAAACCTCTGATGTTAATTTGTATCTGACTGTTTTGCATTAAGAATAAAACACTTTCATCACCAATGCCGCTTAACTTCGTGAATACAACTGCTATTCCTGCTAATGTACCTGTCAGAAGTAAAACCAAAATCATACTCACCACAGAGGAATGTGTTTTCAAATTCCAGCCGTAGGTGAGATATAACGTCACTGCAAGCAAAATAATCGAACCAATAATACTGATTTGTAACGGGTCTTTGCCACTTAAGATTTGTGGAATGATGTAACCGATAATGATATACAAACTAAACACCATGCTTACCAAGGAACGCACGCCCTTCCATTGGCTAATGACGATAATGGCAATTGCAAACAGAATCGCCAGCCACAAAATTGGCGTGGTGCGTGTGAAATCTACAAAATACGCATTGACGACATTGTCTGGCGTTTTAGAGATGGAAACGATGATTTTGTCACCTACACTTAACAAATAATCATCCGAGCGGAGTTGCCGCCTGCCGTAATCAATTTCCATGGGAATGCCAGCATATTCGCCTTCTAAAATATTGACACGCGCTATTTGATAGGTTTGTAAATTTCCACCCATTTCAATTTCACCTTCTTCGATGACTTGTAACACTTCAGCGCGGACAGTGCTTGAGCCATAGGTAGAGAATCCATCGCCAGGTAATTGCACGCGATTTAGATATGTATAGATTAATGCCCCAATCAATAATACAAAAGGAAAGAGCCATGATTGTTTTTTCATAGCTCTGATTATAAACTTTATTGTAGGTCACGTTTTTAACGTGACATTTTCATTAATTTTATTCGTCATGCTGCAAGTATGACCTACTCTCTCCCATAAGGATACCAATAACTTTTATCTTCCATATTGAAATCCCAGTGAACGTGTTTGACTTCGCGGAATTCATCCAAGCCGACTTCGCCAAGTTCGCGGGCACCGCCTGAATATTTCATCCCGCCAAATGGACCAGCATAATTATCAGTCAGTGGGTCGTTAATCCAAATCGTACCTGCTTTGACATCATCAAAAAATTGCTTAATTTTCTTCGGGTCATTGGAAATTAACACAGCACCCAAACCAAACATACAATCATTGGTTAATTTAATGGCTTCGTCAAAAGTTGTATATTCCATCAACGGAACGGCGGGACCAAATGTCTCTTCACGCATGATGACCATAGAATGATTCACATCTGATAAAACTGTTGGTTCATGGAAGAATCCTTTTGATAAATGTTTTGGTCTGCCACCGCCGAATAAAACTTTTGCGCCGTTTGCTTTTGCATCGGCAACTTGTTTTTCAAACTTAGCACGATACGAATCTCCAATCATTGGACCCATATCAGTCGCTGAATCAGTTCCAGGTCCGATGCGAAGCGATTTGACATGTTCCACAATCGCTTCTGTAAATTTTGCTCCGCCACGTCTTGGAATATAAACTCTTTCAGTACTTGTACAAACTTGACCCGCATTCAGCAAAGCGGCATACGCTACAGCCTTTGCTGCAATTTCAGGGTCAGCATCTTCGGCAATCACTGTTGCATCTTTGCCACCCAATTCCAAATGAAGTTTCTTCATCATCGGCGCACCAATGGATGCAATTTTTTGACCCGTTGCTAAACTTCCAGTAAATGCAATCACTGGCACATCAGGATGTTTGACTAAAGGTTCACCAGTTTCTAAACCATAACCCGTGACGACATTGACTACGCCCGCTGGCAAATGTTCAAAACAATGCTCTGCTAAATACAAAGCAGTTAACGGAGTCATCTCGGATGGTTTGATGACTACAGTATTTCCCGCCGCGAGTGCAGGTGCAACTTTCCATGCCAATAACAACAACGGATAATTCCACGGCACAATGCAACCCACAACGCCATACGGTTCTTTGATAATAAAATTAAATTGCGAATGTTCGCCAGAAGTTAACACACTGCCACGATGATGCCTGCCTAACTCAGCATAATATCGAAAGGTATTAATCACCCACTCAACTTCTTCTTCATTTTCAGAAACAGGTTTGCCTTCTTCCAAAGTTAACAAGTGCACAATTTTTTCTTTATGTTCATGCACTTTACTTGCAACTTCATGCAATAAACTTGCTCTTTCATTTGACCCCATCTTACGCCACGCATCAAAAACTGATTTTGCCGCCTGCACCGCTTCTTCGATATCCTCCGGCTTGCCTCGTGGAACTGAATCTATTATTTCCTCTGTTGCCGGGTTCTGAACTTGTATCTCTTCTGTGGCATGTCCGTTGGTAAATTTTCCGTTGATGTACATGGGCTTCATGGGGAACTCCTAATTTTGATTATGCTTAAATCATAATGCGTAATTCGTAATGCGTACATTGTGAATCAACGCTTTATGTGTGGATAATTACAGCCCTTGACACGTTTCCATATACTGTCTAAAATTGACAGTATATGGAAACGTATGAAATTAGCAACTTGACCAAGAAATTATTGGCTACACAACTAAATCTTTTTACTTTGCCTACCCTTAAGAATCTCTTGAAAATAGAAAACGAGAGGACACTTTTCAGGGTGGTTGAAATTTTTCAAAAAAACGGCATCCTGACTAAAATTGAGAGGAACAAATATCAAATTACCGATTCGACTGTGACCTCTTTTGAATTGGCTAACTTTCTTTATACGCCATCCTATATTTCATTGGACTCTGCATTAAATGATTGGGGTATTTTGTCGCAATTTCCATTTGAAATAACAAGTGTTACCACAAAAAAGACCGCTTCTAAAATGGTGGACGGTGTATTGTATTCTTATCGTCACATTTCCCCAAAGTATTTTGGCATGTTTGAAAAAAAAGACAAAGCCCTAATTGCCTCGCCAGAAAAAGCTTTGTTTGACCAAATCTACTTAGCAACTAAGGGTTTGAAAGTTTTAAACATGGATGAGTACGACTTTACCCATATTAATAAAAAAACTTTTTGGAATTTATGCACTCAACTCCATGCTGATAAAAACATACTAAAACTCGCCCAGCCGATTGGAAAATAATATGCTCCTGCCTCCTGCCCAGACGAAAATACTAGCAAAAAAATTCAAAATACACGAGAAGGTGGTTTTAAGGGAATATATTCAACTTGTTTTTTTGAAGGAACTTTATGATGAAGGCTATTCTGAAAATATTTTCTTCAAAGGTGGCACGGCTATTCGATTGGTTTTAAATGGTACAAGATTTTCAGAAGATTTGGATTTTACAGTTGTAGGCAGTAAAGATGAATTCAGATTGTTTATCACCAAGTTTTTTCAAAAGATGGAAAAACTATACGGCTTTACATTCAAAGATAAAAAAGAGACGCAAGGGATATCTTTTTTACTTACTTCCCGACAGGGTGAAGGAAACAATGCCATCTTTGTAAAATTGGATTTTTCTTTTAGGGAAAAAGTTTTTACGCCCACCCAAACTATTCTCGATACGGAATATCCTGTTATGTTTAATTCTTATATCAATCATCTCTCGCCCGAAGAAATTGTGAGTGAAAAAATACGAGCACTAATGACCAGAAGCAAGGGCAGGGATATTTACGACTTATGGTTTTTGCTCAATCAGAATATAATCATTCCGCATAAGTTGGTTTTGGAAAAACTAAAATATTACGAAATTAAAGAGTTTGATTACAGCCAATTAATTTCCCGTATCAAGAAATTTGATAAAAATAAATTTGTTTCAGATTTGCAGGTATTTGTATCGGCAGACCAAAGAGTAAAGCTGGCTTCCTTGTTTGATTATGCAATTGCTTATTTAGAAAAGAAAATTACAACTTTAGTGGGAAGTTAAAATAAGTTGCAGGGTTCTGGACTTGAATTTCTTCGGTGGCATGTCCGTTTGTAAATTTTCCGTTGATATACATGGGTTTCATGTTAGGCTCCTTGTGAAGGATATTTTTAAAGAATTCACTAAGTAAAATGTGATGATAACTTATAAATTTTTGTTTTGCTAATTATATTTGTTAAATATGTTTTTGTTTATGGGCAATTGAAAGTTACTTGAAAATAAACCTCATTTTTTTGCGAGTTTACCCACATGCTTCGCCACTGTTCATCACAGCTATCACCGAAATTCAAATAGTACTCAGTTGTGTTTTCCCCTAAAGATTTTAGATTCCACCAAGTTACATTTGGATAATCTGCTTGTACATATGATGTCGAAGTTATCTGCCATTTTTGCAAAGTCAAAATAAGATTCAAATCATCTGGCGATATTTTGAAATGTAATAATATATAACCATCAAAACCTCCACTATCTTGACTATGAATTATATTCACACTATCTGGTATTGGGTCAAGCAGAAATACCTCAAACAATTTGTCCCCAGAACGCCCTAGTACCAATTCAGTTGCAAATTCGGTTGCAACATTCTCAGGAAATAATTGAAGTATCCAATAGCAGAAAGTTGTCATAAATATTGTGATTAAAAAAGCTGTACTGGCTTTTTTAACGTTTAAAGCTAACTTTGTTTTTAAGTCTTTGTTTCGAGACATAATTTTTTGATGTCAAACTGAAAACTAACAGCCAACCGCTACTTGCTATCCTTCGGCATTTGTGATTCTTCAATCAACTCTTTCGGAGTCGCGCCACCACAACTTGGGCAAACGTATTTATGTTCTATTGGAGTATAAGAACGTGAACAATAAGGGCATTTAATCGGCATTGGTTCTTTCGGAACTTCTTTAATGACTTCTTTGGTCACTTCACGAGTTTCGACTCGTGTTCCACCACCAGTGTTGACGAAAATGGGTCCACTGCCGTGATACGAACCACCACCACTTGATGAGGATGAACTTCCACTTGAAGATGATTTTTTCATGCCTGCACTGGCTGTACCAATCACACCACCAGCCAAATCACTTAATTTTCCGCCAGAACTTTTTGAACTTGAAGATGATCTACCACCTTTGGAATTAGAGGAACTTGAACTGCCGCCTTTCATATTTCCTAGCACAGCAAATAAAACAGCAATAATAACTACTGATGCTAATGTCACAAACACAATGATGGCAGTTAATCTCAATGCGCGCGGAATATCATATAACTCATATCCATAACTAAACAAGAAAACGCCACCGACATAAAAGGGAGCAAGAATCAAACACAACATAATGCCCAATTCTTGCGAAAGGCTTTCATCTATCCAAGTTAAATAACCAATCAAAATGATTAATCCCAAAGTTGCCAAGGCAATTAATCCGCCGGGGATTAAGATATGCAAAGGCTTACCGGGTTTTGAATCATCATGGTCATATTCATAGACTTCATGCGTCTTCGCCCGAACTTGTCTGGCTTTGTATTCTGATGTAGACATTTTATTCTCCTAATTTATGTCGTTGCGAGGAGAGGGAACTTCTCGACGAAGCAATCTCCCACAATTAGGAGGTTGCTTCGCCACAAAGAACAAGAGCGTGGCTCGCAACGACATTACTCACTCAACTCTTTCGCTGTTGATTCCATTTGTTGCAGGATTGCCGCTACTTGTCCGCTTGGAACATTGACGCGGTACATGTGGGAGAATCCATCACCAAGCATTATTTTAACTGTACGCCAAGATGCCAGTTGAGGTTGCAAAGCACCTTGCGAAATTAAGTCTACGGCTTGTTTCCACTGCGGATGAGTCCGTTCGTAATCAGCGAGCAGGTCTAAGGTCGAAGAGCGAAGCGGAAAGAGATGAGTCGTTTCCACAAAGCGTTTGTCTTGTTCATTATCCAAAAGCCATCTAACAAACAACCACGTTGCAATTTGGCTATCATTATTCGATTTCAAAATCACATACGACGAACCATATACAGCCATCACGCCGTCATCATCATTGGGGAACGGCAAAACTTTCCACACATCTCGCGAACCAACACTTGCAAAGATACGCGCCACACTTGTAAATTCTTCCATGCTGGTGGTGATGAACAACGCCTCACGATTCGCAAACGAAAGAATCGGGTCACTTGCATTTTGCCACGCACAATTCTTTTCAGATAACTCGCGTAAAAATTTAAATGTATCAATATTTTCTGGCTTCATAAAGCGATAATTATTTTCTTCTAACACGCCACCGCCAAAAGCCAACATCCATGAATACGCCGTCATTGATTCGGTATTCACCAACCAACCACCTAAAGAATCATTTTCTGCAAATTCATCCGTTAAATTTGAAGCATTCGCATCACATGATTGTTCTTCAAAATCATCAACCGATGTTGGCGCAGAATCAAAACCTAATTCATCTGCCCAAGTTTCATTCCACAATAAAAATTGCGCCGTGCGTTGAGCGGGCATTCCAACACGCGCTGTGCCAGAAATATCTTGATTCAAAACCACATCATAAAAATCGTTTGTGTTCAAACCATAGGTTGCATCATGTACATAATCATTCAAATCAATCGCTACACCATTATCAAACCATCCGTGCGCATGTTCAGGCAATGCAATCACCAAATCAGGTCGTTGGTCAGTGGGTAATGAAGCATTTGTTGTTTCATATAAATTTGAAAAATTAACTTGGCTTTGCACATTAACTACAATGCCCCATTGATTTTCATTATTAAATTGCTTGACCAATGCTTCAAATAGACTTTGCTCAACTTCATGCCACGGAGTCCATACATTGATTTGCAATCCACGCAACGCTTCTTCATTGACTTCAAGTTGATTCGTGCTTATTGAACCTGATTCTGGCGTGGAAGTTTTTTCTGCACTCTGCGTTTCAGCATTTTCAGCAGTGACAGTAGATGTACTCTCCGCTCCACAAGCGGATAAAAGAATAGATGTGATAAAGAAAAGAGAAATTATTTTTTTCATAGTTTATTTTCTGTAGGGGCGAGGCATGCCTCGCCCCTACGTTTTATTTACGGCACCAACAACATAAACGGAACGGGAGTAAAAACTAAAACGAAGACAAATATCATAGCGTAGGCAACCAACTTGCGGGTAGAGTCGAGGCGGGTGATTTGGTCAAGTGGCTGTGCATTGACTCTTCCAAGCCAAAAGAGCAAAACTGCCCACAGCCACCAGCCATCCCAAAAAAATCCGAGACCAATTAATAATGCAATGATAAATGGAAAGGCTTTGCGGGCTTTGTCGCCAAAGAGTGAATAGATGACATGCCCACCATCAAGCGTGCCTGCTGGAATTAAATTTAATGCAGTTACGAGAATCCCTGCCCAACCTGCAAACGCAACAGGATGAATGAACACATCCACGCCACCAAATGGAATCGGACGACCTGTGAAAAAATATTGAAGCCAATATAAAATTCCTTGTGGCTCAACAGGCGCAGGTAATAACTGACCGAAAATTATAAATTTTGATAATAAGTAAATTAAAGAATTACCTTCCAAAAATCCATTCGGGTTTGGGTCAATGGTTCCTAATTCAGAAAGTGATAAACCTAAAAGCAAAACTGGGATTGCAACCACCAAACCTGCAATGGGACCTGCAACGCCAATATCAAATAACACTCTTTTATTTTTTGGAATGCCACGCATGATAATTGCCGCACCCATTGTTCCCAGTGGACTTAATGGAAATGGAATAAAGTATGGCAATGATGCAGGCGTTTTATGATAGCGACTCATAAAATAATGACCGAGTTCATGTGCTAATAAAATTCCGAGCAAACTTAATGCAAAGGGCCAGCCTGTGAATATGCTTTTCCCTAAAAGGATTAATTGTCCCCAAAAATCATTGGGGATGGGACCTTCTGGTTGTGCGCCAGCCAGCATTACACTCAAAACAGTTAATACAAAAAGAATAATATTGGTTCTGATATTTTCTGGTTTTGGCTCAGGTCGCTTTTGGGCAAGATAAATGATTTGTTTATCTGCTTCTTCACGAAACAACGGCATGACGTTGTATTGATTTAATGATTCAGCCAATTGGTCATACGCTTCGGCAGAATCCTCGTTAATTAAATGTCCACGATAACGAAGGAAAAAATCTTTATTTTCTTTATCGTTTGGATTCAAACTTGTGACATCATCAATGCGAAACACACGCGAGACGAGTTTGGTTAATATTTCAGTTTCAGGAAATATCATAAATCTCCTTAAAAATAAATCTTTTGCCACAGAGGTCACAGAGAGCATTGAGAAAAAACTCAAAAAAATCTCAGTGAACTCTGTGTTCTCTGTGGCGAAGAAAACATAGGCGAGAGTGGATGGGAGTCGAACCCACCGCGACCCGCAACGCGACCCGCCACAGGTTTTGAAGACCAGGAAGCCCACCGGGACCTAACCACTCCCATTGGCAAGGATAATCTAGGCATGATGGAATTGCAAGTTAGAAGACTTTAATTTATAAACAAAGCAAAAAATTCAGTGACAGCATTCTGATACCTTTTGATAGACTCCGCAAGCCTCCCCCAGTTATTCTTGCGAAAATTTTATAACCCTTTGTGCGCCTTCGTGACACTTCGTGGTAAAAAGGAATCCTATGAAAACCAATCCAAACAAACTTTGGCTTCTCGTCCTCGCCCTCGGCTGGCTGTTCGACTTTCTCTTTTGGGAGCAATCGCCCGGTATCAACTTCGCAATTTTTTGGACGGCTTGTTTAATCGCCGCCTTTTATCTTTTGATGAGTGATGGGCTTCGCCCGCATCGTTCTTCGTTGATTCTGATTCCGCTCTTCGTCTTTTTCGTTGCAGTCACATTTCTGCGTGCCGAATCAATGACCATATTTTTAGCATATACATTTACATTGGTGACACTAACCATATTAACCTCCACATATCTTGGTGGGCGCTGGCTACAATACACCATCGCAGACGGTGTAACAAAATTAGCAGGGCTGGCTGGCAGTATCGTAGCACGTCCAATTTTATTTTCAACTCAAGTTCGTAAAGCACAAATTGAATCAGGTCTAAAACCATCAAAATACAATTTCATGCCCATCATTCGCGGACTTGTAATTGCTTTGCCGATTGTTGCCATCTTTGCTTCTTTACTCGCTTCTGCCGACATTGTCTTTGGTCAACGCTTAGATGATTTTATTGAACTCTTCAAACTCGAAGATTTACCCGAATATATTTTCCGTATGATTTATATTCTCGTCATTGCTTATGCACTGGCAGGCATTGTTTTACATGCTTCCACAGAATCTAAAGATAAAAAATTAATCGGTGAAGATAACCCCGCCATTCCACCATTTCTTAGCTTTATCGAATCCACAATTATTTTAGGAAGTGTCGTTACACTCTTTGCCATCTTTGTCGTGATTCAATTTCAATATTTCTTCGGTGGCGAAACCAATATCAATGTTGAAGGTTACACCTATGCCGAATATGCTCGCAAAGGGTTTGGTGAGTTAGTCACAGTGGCATTTTTTGCATTGCTCATGCTCCTTACTTTAAGTGCCGTCACCAAACGTGAAACCGAATCGCAAAGAAAAATTTATTCAGGCTTTGGCATTGCATTGGTCACACTTTTGCTCGTGATGTTGTTTTCAGCATTTCAACGCCTCAACCTTTATGAAGCCGCCTATGGTTTTTCTCGCATTCGCACATACACACATGTTTTTCTGATTTGGCTTGGTCTGCTTCTCGTCGCAACCATTGTGCTTGAAATTCTTCGCAAAGAACGTTTGTTTGCAATTGCCATGCTGATTGCTTCGTTTGGGTTTGCCATCAGCCTGCCGATATTAAATGTTGATGCGTTTATCGTAAATCAAAATATCAAACGTGAACTAACTCAACCAGATGCAGTAGATTTAGACTCACAATACTTCATCCAACTCTCTGATGATGCAATTCCCGCTCTTGTGAATGCGCTTCACTCTTCGGGTCTGCCTGAACCTGCCCATGATAAAGTTGCTTCATCTTTAGCCTGTATCCGCTATGCACGTACACGCTATGAGGAAGAATACACATGGCAAGAATTTCATTTCTCTCGCGTTCAAGCCGAAAACGCGCTCGCTTCTGTAAAAGATGAGCTAGACCAATATAAAATTGAAGGCAGTGATTATTGGTTGGTTAGGATTATTTCACCATCTGGGGTAGAGTTTAAATGTATTCGAACATATGATGGTTAGTATATACTGATATTTTTTTATTACTTTTTTACCTCAACTTGCACATTCAAAATTCTATCTAAACGAAACGTCCGTTCCGCTTCTCGGCTGTGACAATAGGCTTGTAAATAAATATAATCTGCCAAGCCAATTACATCTTTGGGGGTAATCCACCGTTCAGAAGTTTCGCCATCTTTATCTGCATATTGGATGAATAGTTTTTTGCCGCTGTTAATGGCTTCGCTTAATTCGGTTGGTAAATAAATTCCTTCTTGGGGCCAGGCAGGGGAGTTATAGATTCCGATAAAGTCATCTAATGATTTGTTGATTGTTTTCAACGAATCCATCATAGCAAAGAAAAGATTTTTCAATGTAATTGCATCTGCCAAAGCATGTGAGCCTTGCATATTCGTGGAGATATTAAATTCTTTGGCGAGTTGGTTCAAACTGTAAGAAGGTAATTGATAAAAATCGCGGGCGATTAATAAGGTGTCAATCAAGTTAGGGATTTCGATGTGACGATTTAATTTTCTGTATTCGTTGTCTAAAAATTGAATATCAAATTTGGCGTTGTGACAAACCACAACAGAATCTCTTAATGCGTTTTCAATTTCATTGGAAACCAAAACAAAACGGGGAGATTCCTTTAACTTGTCGTCATCGAGTCCATTAACATGAAATGCCGCAGGCGAAAGTGAACGCTCAGGGTTGATGAGCAGGTCGAACGTCTGTTTGATGCGTTTGCCTTCGGTCAGCACGATAGCAATTTGGCAAATCCTATCTCCAAACCAAGGGGAAAGTCCAGTGGTTTCAATATCTAAAAAAGCAAAGGGGGCGTTAGAAATATCAAACATGGTTAGAATTCTTGAATTTTTCTGAGTGTATGTTAATAATTTTTAATATTTTATCAAAATAGCACAAACTTAACAGAAGTGCAGACGAGAACTAGTACTTTGGTCATGGTCGGGAAAATAATACCTAGAGGGAGGTAAGTATAATTTTTTCATTATAAAAAATAATTTTACTTTGAAAGGAAAGAAAATGAACGTACATTCTAGAGTCATAAGCGTTTTTGTAACGGTTGTATTGACTTTTGGGCTTTTTTCTGAAGCCCAGGCATTACCATCTTTAGCACCTGTTTCTTATTATGTGGCTGTCAATGGTAATGATAATAATCCTTGCACACAAGCCTCGCCTTGTAAGACCTTTACCAGAGTTATGAATTTGGCTAAGTCCGGAGATACAATTTATGTTACTGCGGGAACATACAACCAAACCATGACCATTACTAAAAGTGGACTTACGGTGATTGGGCAGAGTGCGATTATTGATACAACAGCACATACTGCTATTTATGTACAATCTTCTGCCCAAAATATCGTTGTACGTGGATTTACAGTGAAAAGAACTTGGGCTCATGCAATATGGGTAGAGGGTAAATTTGTTACGATTGAAAATAATACGGTTTACCATTCTGTTCTTCAAAACGGAACATTATCAAATGGGGTGATTACATGCGGAAATACGCAATGGGGTTCAGCAATAAAAACAAACCAACCAGCCTCTGATGTTGTGATTCGCGGAAATACAGTTTATGAAAACTGTGGCGAAGGCATTGCGGCTACTATGAGTAAAAATATTGTGATTGAAAATAATACGGTTTATGATAATAAATCTGTAAACATTTATGTTGATAATTCATTTTTTGTTCAGGTGCGCAATAACAATTCATATTGTACGAAAACGGGTGAAAAGCCAACTGGTATTGCATTAGGTGAAGAGTTTTATTCTGGCTGGGGTGCGCAGTTGAGAGATGTTACTATTTCTGGCAACACAGTTTCAAAATGTTATATTGGCATTATGGCATTTGAAAGTAATGTTGGTGGTACCTTAACCAATATTACTTTTAGTAATAACTTTATCCCTTCAGGTGATAAAGGCAGTATTGGGTTAGATACTAACCAAAATCAAAATGTTTTAATTGCCAATAATACATATTACACTGCGGCTTGGATTAAAAAACCAGCAGGTGTAACTTTGAAAGATAATGTAATTAGTACACAAGTTACTGCTACGGCTACTGCCAATGGAAGTATTACGCCTACTATTACACCTACTGTGATAAGCACAAATACTCAAACAGCAACCCATACTGCAACTGTTGTTGCCTCACGAACCGCTACGTTAACAAAAATAGCACCTTCAGCAACAGTCACCCCTACAACATCAGGGCAACCTAATACTGCGACTGCAACACCTACATCAACAGGTGGCGTTATTACGCAAACTAACACACCAACAGTAGTTCCAACAGTGACTGGTGGTTTAAACACGCCAACAATTACACCAACTGCTACTATGACACAAACTCAAACTGCGACGTTTACTTCAACAGTTGCTCCTAGCTTTACACCAATACCTGCTACTGCTACACCAACTAATTTGCCTAACCCAACAAGAACACCAAAACCTACTAGGACACCAAAGCCAACCCAAGCACCTCCACAAAGCCCTAATGGAACCTTCTTTGATGACCTTGACCCAGCCTTTGTTTATTCTGGTAATTGGGTTGATGAAGTCAAGAAGAAAGCATATGGTGGTTCTTTTAAGTTAACTACTGAAAACGAATCTTTTGTGACCTTTACTTTCACAGGGCAATCCTTTAGCATTCTTTACACGAGCGGTCCTGCTTTTAGAAACATGAATGTTTATGTAGATGATGTTTTGGTAGGGACGATTAACCAAAGAGCCGATGCACGTACTTTTCAACAACAATGGGATTACACAGGTACTCTAACACCGGGAACCCATACACTTAAGTTAGTCTTTGTGTCAGATAAACCTGATAAAAAAGGCTCAATTGATGCGGTGATTGTTCGATAAATATAGTAACAAAAAGGACATCCGAGAGGATGTCCTTTTTTGTTGCCGATGATAAAATCAAATCATGGAGAGCAACATGCAAAATCCTGAAATCGATGATGATGTAGAACCAATTACAAACTCTGAAATTGATATGACAAAAATTGAACATGCAGTTCATTCAATACTCGTCGCTTTCGGTGAAGACCCAAAGCGTGAAGGGTTAGTCAATACGCCGAAACGTGTCGCCCGCATGTATCCCGAATTATTAAGCGGATACAAAACCGATACAGAAAAACTTTTGAACAAAGCCATTTTCAATGTCACTTATGATGATATGGTGATTGTACGTGATATTGAATATTTTAGTTTGTGTGAACATCACATGCTTCCATTTATGGGGCGCGCACATGTGGCATATATCCCAAACGGGCAAGTGATTGGTCTTTCCAAAATTCCACGTATTGTAGATATGTTTGCGCGCCGTTTGCAAGTGCAAGAACAAATGACCAGGCAAATTGCAGATTTCATTATGGATTTACTCAAGCCACAAGGTGTTGCAGTGGTGGTCGAAGGTCTACATTTATGTGCCATGATGCGCGGCGTAAAAAAACATGATGCCCGCATGACGACCTCTACCATGTTAGGAACATTTAGAACTCGTGTAGCAACTAGGCAAGAATTTTTGAATCACCTAGATAGAGGCGCAGACCCATTGCGTATCTGAGTGCGTCGCACTTTAACGCGATAAGATTGATTTTGTTAACCACGCAAAACTAAAATTCAGATTTATCTTGATTAACAGAGTGCGACGCACCCATCACATCTTCACGCTTCATAATCCAAGCTTGATTTTGTTTCGCCACCTCAACAATTGACTTGCCCTCAAGCGGATGCACGAAATCTGGTATCAACTCTGCCAGCGGAACAATCACAAAAGCATGATTCCATGTTTCGAGGTTAAGGGGCATTTCATTAAACAAGACAATATCAATATCAATGGTGCGCGGAGCATATCTATTTTCATTTCGCACACGCCCTACTTGGTTTTCAACTGGACGAAGAATTTGATTTTTTAGTTCATCAGGTTGTAGATGAGTCGTTATTAGAACGCAAACATTTAAGAAATTTGCACCATCATACCCAACAGATTTTGTCTCCCAAACGGACGAAATAGATTCTACTTTTGCAACTTCTCTTAATAACTTCACAGCTTGGGGAATATTTTTTTCTGGCTCAATATTTGAACCAAGATTCAAATATACATAATGTAAGGGCGACCCATCTGGATTCATCATGTCAATTTGCTTTCTATGGAAGGGTCGCCCCTACGATGAATTATCACGCTTTCTTTCAATTTCTACCCCCACTGATTTTGCAAAACGGACTGCGCCAGGTTTTTCCACTTTCACAATCACTTTTTTTACTAAGTTTTCCTTCAAACAAATTTGTGCTAAATCATTCGCTAAGGCTTCGACAGTTAATCGTGCGGCTGTTTCTGCATGGGCTTGAAGTTTTTTTGACAATGCACTGTAATCTACACAAAAATTAATATCGTCTGTTTTTGCGGCTTGAGAAATATCTGTGAACACAGTCACGTTAATTAAAATGTCTTGTGGTTTTTCGCGTTCCCAGTCACGGATGCCGATGATGCCGCGTACAAGCAAATCTTTTATAAAAACTTTATCCATATCACTCTCCATGTCATTGCGAGCCGCGCTCTTGTTCTTGGCGGCGAAGCAATCTCCAACAAAATGGTAAGATTGCTTCGTCGTGCTAAAGCACTTCTCGCAATGACATTGTTAAACTAAATGCCTACCACCATCAAGATGAATAATTTCACCTGTAATGTAAGTGGGGCAGGTTAATAAAAATATCAAAGCATCTTCCACTTCTTTTGTTTCAGCCCAACGTTGAGCAGGGACATTCTCTATAATTTTATTTTTGTCTGATGATGAATCTGATGGCGGAAGAATTGCGCCAAGTGCTAAGCCATTGACAATAATATTCGGGGCTAATGCAATTGCTAAAGATTTCGTCATTGATGCAAGGGCAGATTTCGTGATAGTGTAGGGGAAATGGTCTGCGCCCGGTCTTAATGCACGCCAATCTAAAATGTTGACGATTCTTCCGTGTGAGTTTTGTTTTGCAAATGCTTGGCTCAACAAAAACGGTGCAGTTAAATTAATTGTGAAATGTTTATCCCAATTTTCTAAAGTTGTATCCTGAAAAGATAAGTTTTCAAAAATGGAAGCACTGTTAACTAATGCATACAACGGACTGATTTCATTGGCTTGAGAAATTAATTGCGAAACAGAATCGGGAAGAGAAAGGTCGCAGGTCAGCACCCAAGCAGAAGGTCCGAACGAAGCGATTTCATCTCGTACTTGATTGGCTTCGTCTGGGGAATGTCCATGATGAATGATGACGTTTGCACCAGCACGTCCACAGGCTAATGCAAAAATTTTCCCCACTCGTCGCGCCGCACCTGTGATGAGAATTGTTTTGCCTTGCAAGTTGGTCATTTCATCATTGTATACCCTTTTGGGTATTGTATCTCATGTTTTTCTTGACTTGTTTTTTTGTGGGTGATATTATGGTTTTATCATCATTTGAAAGGAGAAAAATGATTAATAACAAACCCTCGTACACTGGCGATATCGCCGCGCAAGAAATTGACCCAACCAAAGAGTATTCTGTTGAAAATCAGGAGTTGATTTTTTCGGAGGAACAAAATTCGATTTGGGCAGATTTGTTCGCGGGAGTACATCAACCGTATTTGGTAGAGCATATTTGCAATGAGTGGAAAAAGGGAATGGATTTTTTGCAACTGAATCCAAAATACATTCCCACTGTGGCGCATTTGAATAACAATATTACAACTCGCACTGGTTGGAAGATTGAAAGAACCGTAGTTCGATACACGATGGCAGATGATTGGTATAAAAAATTTGCGCAACGTGTTTTTTTAATCACCGATTATTTACGCACACGTGACCAAATGGAATTTACACCAGAGCCAGATATGTTCCATGATATTTTTGGTCACTTGCCATTTCTGACGCAAGAATTTTATGCACGCATCGAAGATAAATTTGCACCTGCATATATGAAAGCCACACAAGAAGAACGTGAAGTGATTAAACGTTTGGCTTGGTATAGCACTGAGTTTGGTTTGGTTGTACAAGATAATCGCTTTGCTGTGTTTGGCGCAGGAATTATTTCTGGACGCAAAGAACTCACTCGCACGATTATGGAATTTTATCGCCTCGGCTGTGATAATGTGATTGATTACACCCGCCCAATTTTTTCTCAATTGAATGAACACTTCCTCAAAAATAAAAATGATTTGCATCGCATCATTGATGGCGTGAATGAATTGCATCAAGGCGGTCAAATGTCGTCGGCTGATGAAGGCTGGAACGTGGTGCTTTCGTTGTATAAAAAATTAAATATCAAGCAAGAGGGCATGTTTGGCGGTGATGTCATCATCGCGCCGTTTGATATTGAAACGATTGCACGCATTCCGAAAACTGTTTATGCTTTCAACCCGATGTTGTTTGTGTGCGAGTCATTAGAAAAGATGGATGAGCTTTTAGACTCCTATCTCAAACCCGTCGCGCTTCGCCCTTAACGTCAAGTTGTTTGCTGAACCTCAATTGAATCAAACTCCCACAGTTTTGTGGGAGTTTGCGTTCATGTCGCCCTGAGCCTGCGAAGCGTGCGAAGGGTCTCTGAGATAATCGTAGAGATTCTTAATTCTAAAAATAGAATAAAATAGAGCAGGCATTTATCACTGACAAGGAGCAACAACCATGCCCCCTACATTCAACTTCCAATGGCAAAACCCGATTCTTTTAAGAGATATTTACCCGATGCGCTTGCAAAAACTGCGCGACTTTTTGATTTATTATAAAGAAGCCGATTTATGGGCAGAATATAAGAATAAAGATATTTCTACGCTTAAGGCAGATGTGGCTGAATATGAAACAGGTATGGATGATGCCCGCGCCAAAGAATTCAAAACCTACACTACACTTAAAAGATATTTTCTTACCAAAGATGTCAAGGGCTTTTTTGTCAAATACAAACCGATTGAAGAAGAAGCCATGGCACTCATCCAAAAGAATCATGATTTATTCATCGCTTCATGGCCCAAAGATATTCGTGGTGAGCGTGCTTTCATACAATCTCGAATTGAGTCATTCAAAACCAATTTAGGATTCCTAAGAGACCGCGTTCGCTATTTACAACGCCAATTAGAAGGAATGTTACCTGAGCATCCTAGTCGCCCCAAAGTGGAGGCAGAATTTAAACTTAAGAATGAATCTGCTTTGCCGATGGTGTTGGAAGAAATGGAAAAACTACGTCAGTTTGATGCGACTTATGACAAAGTAGAGGGTCCAAAACTTGAATGGTATAAACTCACAAAAGCAGACCCAAATTACAAAACTACCGAAGAAGAATTTTTACTTAATTACGACCCAAAGACAGCGGCTAAAGTCCAAGATATTGTTCGCTGGAAAGTGGAGCAATATGCAAAGTCTTTAGAAAGCAAAGACCAATATCAATTACTTGCTGATATAAAGGCAAAATTTGAAAAAGAACCAAAACGATTCCCGCTTTGGTTGCAATACATGATTATTCATTATTCAGGGATGAGATATAAATCTGCTCATGGTTCGTGGGCAGACCCAAAAGATTTACTCATCCGCTTGCGTGTGGATGAAGTGAAAAAATCACAAGCCACATTGAGCGATGCTGATGTAACAGCAGGATGTGCTGAAAAGATTGCTCAATATGAAGGTACAGCTACAAACAAACCTGCGCTTGCCAAAGCGACAGAAAAAGTTTGGAAAGATAAAGTTGCTTTACACATGCAAAGCGTGAAAGCCAATGGACCGAAAACCAAACGTGCAGGGCTTGCCGCGTTGGTAGAAGAAGAAGTCAAGTATGAGTATATGACGATGAGCACCGAGCAGGCATCCACGAAGTTAGAGGCGATGAAAAGTCAACTGCCTGCTTGGGCTTGGAAGTGGATAGTCATGCTGACGCAATTACGAGTCAATCAAGTTCAAGTAGAAGGATGGGAAACATTCACGCCAGAAGAAGATAAGATTCGCTTCGCTGATACGAAACTATATTCAATCTTTAGCAAGTGGGCGAGTGATAACACAGGTATGTGGCGACTTGAACATGGGCGTTCACATGAATTAATTGTGACGCGCGCTGTTTGTAACGAAACTGCCGAGCATGCCCAACATATTCGCGGGCATTTACCGCCCGGCGGATTGACCGATAACGCCGCGCGTTACGTCAAAATTGCCGCTGAAAAAATGCCTGGCGCATATTTGATTAAACCTTCTGGTGCGGAACATTACACACAGGGTGCAAGCATTTTCTGGTTGCGCTATGTAAATAGTGAGCCGAGTCAATGGCAAGTTCCTAAAGCAACACAAGATTTAAATGGGGTCGGTTTGGTGCCGGGTGAATTCCTTGGCAAACGCCCAGCACCCAAAGGCAATAAAAAAGCACCACCGCCTACTGCCCCATGGGAATATAAAGGCGGTGGCATGACGCGCACTCGCACTACTATTGATGCTGAGAAAAAGAAAGTTACTCAAAGTCAATGGCTACGTTGGATTCACGAAGCCACTGTAATTGAAGTACTAGATACTGCCGATAATACTTATGTTTATACGTTTGAAACTTCTTTGCCCGATGATTTTCGTGGTACATCATGTTTGGGTGTTTTCCGTAATACCTTGAGATGGAATCTCGATGATGGCACCGAAGATAATTACAATCGTTCATTCGTTGGTTTTGTGCCGGAAGGCAATGTTCCAGTGGAACACATGAAAGAAATGTTGGATTGGAATAAGATAATTTTGAAGTAACATTGTGGTCTCGATACGGCGGCGATGGTCGAGTAAGACGAAGTCTGTATCGAGACCCGCCGCCTACTCGACCACCGTTTTATGCAAAACACAACTCCGATTCAAAAAGTATTAATCGCAATCTTAGGGCTTGGATTTTTAGGGCTATTTTGTTTAATTGTATATTCAATCATTGTCGTTGCAAATGAACCAATTGAAACTGCGACTCCTCAAATTGATTTTTTTCTACCGACTTTATCCAACACCCCGACATTATTCTCACCAACTGAAACGCTTCTTTCCCCGACTTTAGAGTTGGTACCCACCATCGAATTAATTCCTACCCCGATTCAAACTTTCAATGATTCTCCACCACCTATCGGAAAAATTGTATTCGCCTGTTACATCAACCAAATTGACCAAATCTGCTTAATCAACTCTGATGGCAGTGGACGAAAACAACTCACGAACTTAAAAGCGACCGCCTTCTATCCATCTGTTTCACCAGATGGGGGGACAATTTATTTTTCCTCACGCGATTCTGGTAATTATGAAATTTATTCTATTGACGTCAACGGAAACAACTTACAAAAAATAACAAATGACATTGGAGCGTTATATGCGCCAGAACTTTCTCCAAACGGCGAGTGGATTGTCTTTACCAAACATGGTGACGGACTGTGGCTCATTCGCCCTGACGGTTCAGGACTCAAACGCTTAACCAACAAAGATGATATAGACCCTTCATGGTCACCAGATGGTTCGATGATTTCATTTGCATCATCCAGAGCGGGGGCTCGTCAACTGTTTGTGATGAATTCTGATGGCTCCAATATTCAACAAGTGACTAACCTCAGCAATATGGGCGGGCGTAACACATGGTCACCCGATGGGACGAAACTCGCTTTTTATCGTGGAGAATTTGGAAACCGAAATATCTTTGTGATTAATGTAGATGGTACAGGTTTGGAAAGGCTCACAAATGGCGGGGATAATTTAGGTCCCTCATGGTCACCGGATGGAAATTGGATTGCCTTCACATCTTTTCGTGATGGCAATAATGAAATTTATATTATCCACCCCGATGGCACAGGATTAACTAGAATTACGAATAGTCCCATTTCAGATTGGCAACCGAGGTGGGGGAATTAAAAAATCCCTGCAAGCCTGCAGGGATTTTAGTTATAAAAGTACCACTATATGTTACGGGCAACTTGGATAGTAATACCCAGCACCATTAGTGGGTGGATAACCAAGTACAGCACAAGTACCAACAAGAGGGGTATAAATTTCAAAGAACATCACACTTTCGTAAGCGTTGCTATATTGATTATAGTATTGGATGGTATCTCCAGTGTTGGCATGGCTATCTTGGCAGTGTTCTCCAAAATTCGTCCATGCAGACATGCTGGGCGGAATCAACCAATCCCAAATCTGATAACACATATACGGGTTTGGCACATACGTCCAAAAACGTGCGTTCCCAAAACCAATGACAACATTATGCCCACCTACTTTTTTCGTTGTATGACAGGTAATTCTATCTCCATGTTTTTGACCACAATGAAGTGTGTAAAGTTCTCCGCCACTTACATTCACAAAGCCAGTGTTGAGCTCCTCTTTTGTAAACTCACCACTTACTTGAAATATAAAGGTAGGTCCAGCGCTGTCATTTCGCACTTCTATCAATTCGAGTGCCTGACCAGCAAAAACTGTACTTGTAGTGAGTGCTAACAAGACGATTAAAACTACTGCAGAATTTATAATTTTTCTCATAAGGAAAATCCTCTAACTACGCTGAACAGGTTGAGGTCAAAGAAAGAAGCGAACAATAAAATTATACTTTAAAATTCGAGTCACGATATGCTAATTTTTTGGACGAATTGGGTAGTGTATAATTTCAGGAATGTTTATCTTAATAAAATAGAAGAGGCAATATTCAATGAAAATAAAGTTTTTTGCTTTGATTATGCTTCATTTAACACTTATCGCCTGTGCTTCAACTCCTACAGAAAGTATTAATACACCAACTCCGCTTATTCCCACTGAACAAATTTCAACACCAATATCAGCTTCTACGGTTACTCCGACTGAAATTGGAATCTCTGAGCCTGCCATCATCGAACATTCAAATGGCTGGGTAGTTTACGATGATACGAATAATATTGTGAGTGTCAATCTTGATACACGCGAAACCAAAGTATTAATTTCAAGAAAAGAAGTAGAAGCCATCTTGATAGAGGATAAATCCCCACTTTCTTATACATACGGCTATGAAAAGCCAATAAAAATTATCCTTTCGCCTGATTTCACAAAAGCATTGATATCAATTTGCGCTTCTTTAGATAATAATTTCAGATGTGTGTTTGAGGACTACATATACACAATCAGGTCTAAATCCGCAATTCGGTTACAGCCAGCACCCGGGGCGTATGGAGTGTATTGGCAATGGTCACCAGATAGCTCAAAATTAGCAGGTGCGGCATGGACTTATGTTGGGGCGGATTATCAACTAGAAAGGTTTTACTCGATTAGTAGCAGTGGTACGGACTTAAAACCTCTAGCATTGATTACGGATAATCATTGGCAAATGGCTTGGCATCCGGGCAATACGGCTATCTTACCTTTGACATTTGTTCAAAATTTTCGCTCCATTTTGACAGATGGCTCAAGTGAACCAAGTATTGTGATGCCGGGGCTAGCACAACGTGACAAGATAATGTGTATCAATTTTTCACCAGACTATAGCAAAGTTGCCTTTGTAATTCGGCATGAATCGCCTGGAAACCAAGATTCACTTTATATGGCTCGTTCTGATTTTCAAGAAATTGCATTGATTAATAGTTTTGCTATTGACCCGCGTTATTCATGTCAGGTGAATTGGTCTGCGGACCAAAACTTTATTCATGTAGATTATCAATATACTCAACGAGAAGAAACAGGCTTTGAAGATTTAAGTATTCCAGTATCAGGCATAGACAAAGTAATCAACATCGCAAGCAGAGCAGAAGTTACGCTTCCTCCCAACGCTCAAATTTGTGGATTTAAACCAGAGCAACTGATTTATATCAATAATGAAAACTCAAGTATAAATTTTTTCAACCCGCTAGACTCTGAAACAGTTAATCTGTCAGATACTTTGCAAAACACAATACAAGGTTGCCCAATCCAGTGGTTCGCAGAAGAGCCTGAACCAGAAGTTTCAGAAGGAATTGCGACTGAAAATGCTTGTTACCCGAATAATACTTATACAGATGATGTAGAGACAGAAAACATCCCCGCCGTATTTGACTTGGTTGAAGCATCATCTTCACTGAATGGCGAGATATTAAGCGTAGTATTGAAATCCCATACTTTCACCGAATATTTAGTAGAGTATCTCACTCCGAATGTGACTGACTTCTTAAATGGTTGGGATGTGTTTATAGATGTTGACAATAATACCTTAACAGGCGATTCCATTGGAGTTGAATATCGCTTCTCTGTTGCCATTCGAGCGGGTACTGAACCTCAAATTGGAAGTGTCATCCTTGCTTATGACCCAGTCACAGATACATACATAAGGTCTGGAACCGTAGATGTTCGTTTTGATACACTAAATCAAACGCTAAACCTTAGCGGAAGTATCTCTGGCATATCACCAAATTCACGCTTGGTCTTTTTATCACGCTTCAAAGACTTTACCACCAGAGAAATAACAGGGGATCGGATTTGTGATTAAAGAATACACTATTTCGGATTGGCAACTGAGGCGGGGGAATAACATAAATAGCATGTTGTATAATTTGATATATGAAGAAACAAATGTCAAAACAAAAGCGGGAACAAATCAAGGCTGAATTTAAGCAAATCCTCACGGATTTTGTTGAAACGCTAAAAAGCCATGTATCTACTGAAGATAACCAGTGGACTATTAAGGGCTTTATTGATGTATTCCAAAATATTTATACAATTTCTATAGATACCAAAATTGTTTCAAAAATTCTAGAAATCCATCTTTTCCCAAAGTTGCTTGAATTTGCAAGTCAATACAACTATCGAATCGTTCTAGCAGAACAACAAAATTATTATCCCGATTTATCTTTTGTATATGCAGACGGTGAAAGTATTAAGTTTGCTGTAGATTTGAAAACAACCTATCGTTTACCTGATAATCCTGAATTTTGTAACGGGTTTACTCTCGGCTCACATGGTGAATATTTTATTAACCGAAAAAGTAATAAAAATATTCAATTTCCCTATGGAGAATATTTAGGTCATTTTTGTTTAGGAATTATTTACTCCCGTTCTCGTAACGAGTTGGGGTATGAATCAGAAACTTATTCTTTAGATGAACTACAATCTATTACTTCTGTAATTAGTGGTTTTCAATTCTTTGTTCGTGAAAAGTGGGAAATTGCAAGTGATAATCAAGGTAGTTCAAATACGGCTAATATTGGAAGCATCACCAGAATTGAAGACATTTTAAGTGGGAATGGTGTTTTCAGAAACTTAGGTGAAAAATGGTTTGATGATTATTGGATTAATTACGGAAAAATTCAAATTACAACTGCTGATCGCAAAGTAAAAAAAATTACTTCTTTGCGAGATTACTTAACATATCGCGGAAAAAATTCAAAACTAGCCAATCCTATTGTAAGAAAACCAAGTCGTAAAAATACTAGGCGGGTACTTAAATGACTGTAAAAGTCCCTCCTCTAAAATGCCAAGGCATAAAAACCAAATTGGTGGATTGGATAAAAGACCATGCTATTTTAGAAGAAGATAGTATGTGGATTGAACCGTTTATGGGTTCAGGTGTTGTTGGTTTTAATGTAAGACCAAGTCGCGCTATCTTTGCAGATGTAAACCCTCACATTATCAATTTTTATAATGCAATCAAAAATGGTGAAATTACATCAAGCATTGCAAAAGAATTTTTAGAAAAAGAAGGTTCAATTCTCCAGAAAAAAGGCGAAGACCATTATTACAACCTGCGTGAAAGATTTAATAAAAAGCATAATTCATTAGATATGCTTTTCCTAAACCGCGCTTGCTTTAATGGTGTGATGAGATTTAATAAAAAAGGTGAATTTAATGTACCTTTTGGTCATAAGCCTGAGCGATTTGCAAAAGCCTATGTTACAAAAATCGTGAATCAAATTAAGTATGTTTCACAAGCAATCAGCCAGTATGACTGGAAATTTGTTTGTTCTGATTTCAAAAAAATAATTTTGTCTGCTGAAAAATCCGATTTTATTTACTGTGACCCACCTTATGCTGGTAGGCATGTAGATTACTTCAACTCATGGGCAGAAGTAAACGAACAGGAACTTTACGAGTTATTGAAAGATACTCCTGCGAAATTCATTTTATCTACATGGCATAGCAATCAATATCGAAAGAATGACTCAATCGAAAAATATTCTTCTCAATTCACGATATTAACTCGTGAACATTTTTATCATGTTGGGGCAAGTGAAAAAAACCGAAATCCCATGTTAGAAGCAATCGTTCTAAACTATAACCCAATGATTCCTGTAACGATAGAATCAGAAAAACAATTAGCCTTATTTGAAAAACCGAAAGAAGAATATGTAATACTATCTTCACCCAAGAGTTAATTTCCCTCTCATCACTTTCTACTCCAATTCACCATTCCCAATTCCCTCCTTCTTGCAACTTTTTCCCGTTGACTCCTGTATTACACTTTAGCCATGAATGCGCCCACAGACCGCGACCTGATTTTGCGCGCCCGTCGCGGTGACGCTGATGCTTACGGTGAAATTGTCACACAGCATCAAACGGGCGTGTTCAACGTCTGCTATCGTATTTTGCATAACCGCAACGATGCAGAAGATTTGGCACAAGAAACTTTTATGCGTGCTTACAATCGCCTCAACACTTTTGATATTGAAAGAGAATTCGCCCCATGGATTAAACGTGTTGCGGCAAATTTATGTTTGAATCATATCGAGTCACAAAAAATTATACTCGAACTGGACGATGAACGGGATGAAGATAAAAGTCAAAATCCGAGTGGACAGGTTGAGGTTAAAGAAAGAAGCGAACAAATTCGTCAGGCATTAGCATCACTGCCCGCCAATTATCGCCTTGTCGTCGAACTGCGCCATTATCAAGAAATGTCTTATGATGAAATTGCAAACGAATTAAAAATTCCATTGAGCGATGTGAAGAGCCATCTCTTCCGCGCCCGAAAATTGTTAGCGGAGAAACTCTATGCACCTGACTGATGAGCAACTCAACGAATATTTAGATAACGAAACAAACCAACGCGAACAAATTGAATTGCATTTAAATTCGTGCAATGAATGTTCGATTCGATTTTCTGATTTACAAAATTTATTTTTGGAATTGGACTCATTACCTGATTTACAACTGACTCGCAATCTATCAACACGCTTCATCACTTCGGGACAGTTGATTCCGCACCTTCCACGTTGGCTCACGCTGACAATTTTTGCACAAGCCGCACTCGCTTTGATTGCATTGATAATTTCAATTCCATTCATCACAACCTATACTCCACAAATTGATTTCAATTCATTCAAATCACCATTCTTTGAAATTCAATCGCTATGGAACACATGGCTTGATTCACTTTCTACACTTCAATTACCAACAATACCCGAATTACCAATTCCCATTATCGAAATGTCAAGTTTATTAATTTCACTCGCAGGCGTTTTTGTAATTTGGATTTTTGGAAATGGATTGTTGTTGAGAAATCAAATTCGACGATAATCATGTCACCCTGAGCGGATGGTTGAGTAGGACGAAGTCCGTATCGAAACCTAGCAAAGGGTCTCTAAGATAATCGTAGAGATTCTTCGCCGCAACCCTGTAAAGCATCAGGGCAAGCGAGCAAGAACGCGGCTCAGAATGACACAAATAATAAAACAGGAGACCACATGACCGACCTTCTTCGCTTAACCTTAATAATTATTTTATTGACAATTACTTTCGCATCCTATTTTCTTGTGATTGGTGCATTGTTTACGAATCGAGTAAACAAAACAAAAAATGTAATTGACCAAACACCAGGTCGTTCATTTGGCTTGGGCATGGTTAACTTTTTATTTTTTGGTGCAATTGCATTTGCTTTATTATCCGTTGCAGAAAATACAGGAGCATTCATCAAAGGTCTGCTTACCATTCCTGCTTTGATAATTCTCACATTCTTAACTATTTTGCTCAGCATTGGTTTGACTGGTATGGTGAAAATCTTAAGCGAAAGAATTTTCCCTGACCTAACTTCATGGAAACAAATTGCATGGGGTTCAGTAGTTTTATGTTTTGCGTGCGCCTTGCCATTCATCGGTTGGTTTTTGTTATTGCCTTGTGTTGCCTTCATTGGTATTGGTGGGACAATTTTGGGAATTGTCCAAAAGAGTTAATCAATTTCAATTATGAAACCTGACAGGTCTTAAAGACCTGTCAGGTTTTTATTTTAAGACTGCAACTTTTTTTAATCCATTCCTGTATCTCTTGTAACAACCAAACGAAAGGATATTCCTATGGCAGACATATCCGCCATCTTTTTCATCTTATTAATAATCGGAGTTGCATTTCCAGCCATGCTCACGGCGTGGTGGCTGTTGTTTCCAAATTTAATTTCACGCGCACAAACTCGTGTGGAAAAAACTCCCTGGGCTACATTTTGGATGGGACTTATGATATTGATTGCTTTAATAATTCCCATCATCCTCCTCTTCGCGCTTCCCTTCGGACCTGCGAAATTGGTCGCCTGGATTTTGCTTGGGGCTTCGCTGACAATTTCTTCCATCGGTTCCGCAGGCATTGCGGCTCATTTAGGATCAAGACTCGCAAAACAAAGTAATCTCTCACCATTAAATGGATTCATTCGCGGCACAGTCATTCTCGAACTCGCTGCATTCTTTCCAGTGATTGGTTGGCTCTTCGTCTGGATTCCAATGTTGATTGTCGCTTTCGGTGCAACAGGTTTTGCTCTGTTGAATTGGACTCCACGTGAGAAGGTACACAAGGAAACAAGTACACAAGTAAACAGCCAGCCAGTCTCCAATCTCTAATCTCCAATTCTCTAATTACTACTTACCAATTACCATGACTCTTTCCCGTCGCGACTTCCTCAAACTCGGTGCACTCGTCACAGCAAGTTCTGCACTTGCATCTTGTGCACCAGTCTATAGAAAACTTTCTGGTGACTTGCCTCTTGTTGCGTGGACTCCACTAAGTCAATTCGATTTCATGGCATTGAATCGCATCACGTTTGGTGCCAGAGTTGAAGAAAGACAAAGATTTGTAAATATTGGTTTACAAAATTACATCGAAGAACAACTTGATTTTGAATCCATTGATGATTTTTCCTGTGACCTGCAACTTTCAACTTTTGACACATTAAACAAAGATGCTAATGAACTCGAAGGAATCAGTAATCAACTATTCGATGGCTATGACCGTGAAAGTGTTCCGAATGAATTACGTCAAGCAACTTTGATGCGTCAACTGTATAGCAAACGTCAACTGTATGAAGTGATGGTTGATTTTTGGTCTGACCATTTCAACATCTTCATTGAAAAAGGCGAATGTTTTTATCTCAAAACTGTGGATGACCGCGAAGTGATTCGTAAACATGCACTCGGTTCATTTCGTGATTTGGTTTTTGCATCCGCTCATTCGCCAGCCATGCTCACCTATTTGGATAATCAAGTTAACGAAAAAAGCCATCCAAATGAAAATTATGCGCGTGAGTTAATGGAACTTCATACATTGGGAGTTGATGGTGGTTACAGTCAACAAGATGTGATGGAACTCGCGCGATGTTTGACAGGCTGGTCTGTCAAAAAACATTTTTGGCTAGGTGAGTTTGTTTTCCGCGAAGCGCAACATGATGAAGGTATAAAAAAAGTTTTGGGTCACATGATTCAACCATCAGGTCAGAAAGAAGCGGAAGATGTGATTGAGATGTTGGTTAAACATCCTAGCACTGCAAAATTTATTTCCAAAAAACTCGCCCGTCGTTTTATCGCCGATGAACCACCGCAAGAAATTATCGAAAAAGCAACACAAACATTTTTACAAACGAATGGCGATATCAAATCTGTGTTGCGAATCATTTTGTTAGATGGCCTTACATTCGCGCAACCAAAATATAAACGTCCATCCAATTTTGTTTTGTCTGCATTGCGCGCACTGAATGTCCAAACAAACGGCAATGCAATCAATCGTCAATTGCTTCGCATGGGTCAACAATATTTTAATTTTCCCACGCCCGATGGATATTCGGATTACAGCCAAACATGGCAAGGAAATTTAATGCCGCGCTGGCAATTTGCATTTGAATTAATTCGCAATGAAATGCAAGGCACGCAACATAATTTGCAAAATTTATTAGATGTTTTGTTAACTGAAAATTTACAGGAAGATATTGATTCGATTTCATCTTTGTTGTTAGGCGCACCGATAGAACGCCTCATTCGTGACCAGTTAATTGATTCTGTTTCCTCAGCAGGCGCCAACTCTGACGAATCTTTGCAAATCATCACTGCCAGTTTAATTGCCTCACCTGCTTTTCAATGGCGTTGAGTATGTCGTTGCGAGGGCGATGTTCTTTCGCCCGAAGCAACCTCCAACTTAATGAGGAGATTGCTTCGCCACAAAAAACAAGAGCGTGGCTCGCAATGACATAAAAAATTTTGGAGATAAAAAATGTTACACACCTTACCAATGATTAACAAGACATGGATGCCACGCCTTGCTTTCGCACCACAAAACACTGCCCCTCGCGGAGATACATTAGTGGTTGTCTTTCTTCGCGGTGCAGCAGATGTATTAAACATGGTCGTGCCACATGGTGAAAAGGCATATTATCAATTGCGCCCATCGTTAGGAATTGCCAGACCAGATGATATAAGAAAGAAGAAAGAGGAAAGAGTTGTGGATTTAGATGGTTTCTTTGGTTTGCATCCAAACATGTATCCATTGATAGATGCATGGTCTGATGAACAACTCGCTATCATCCATGCTTGTGGCGCGCCTGATGAATCGCGCAGTCATTTCAAAGCCATGGAATTAATGGAACGTGGCGTTGAAGATGAACGTGGACCTGCATCTGGTTGGATAGGTCGTCATTTAGCAACATTGAACACAGGTAATTCATCTCCTCTTCGTGCCGTTGGAATGGGAACGAATCCGCAAAGAAGTTTGAGTGGTTCAGTTCCTGTCTCTGCATTGCGTTCAATTGTAGATTTTCATTTAGGTGGCGACCAACAAGCATTGGCTCAAATGCGTGCCGCATTAAATATTGTCTATCAAGATGATGTGATGGGACAAGATACTTTGTCTATTATGGATACTTTGGAAAAACTTGACCCATTAACATATCAATCCAAAAATTCATATCCTGATTCTGAATTTGGACTCGCTCTCAAACAAACTGCCATGTTAATTAAAGCCGAGGTTGGACTCGAAGTCTCTGCCATTGACTTAGGTGGTTGGGATACTCACTTTGCACAAGGTTCTGTCAATGGCATTATGCCTAATTTGATGAAAGATTTAGCAGAAGGACTGTCTGCGTTTCATGCTGATATGCAAGACCACATAAATCAATTAACCACAGTTACCATGTCTGAATTTGGTCGTCGCGCCTCTGAAAACGGAAGCCTCGGCACAGACCATGGTCACGGAAGTATGATGATGGTTTTAGGTGGCAATGTAGATGGTGGCAAAGTTCACGGCGAATGGCCAGGCTTGCAAGAGGGTCAAATGATTGCACCAGGCGATTTAGCAGTCACAACCGATTATCGAGATGTGTTGTCTGAAGTTTTGACCAAACGATTGAATAACCCTGCAACAAACGAAATTTTTCCTGAATATCAGCCTGTGATGAGGAATGTGTTGAGATAAGAAATCAAATTGACTGTCACTTCAAAAGTGACAGTCAATTTTTAACGCTAATGATTGTGCTATACTTTAAACAAGCAAGGAGAAAAAATGAGTCAAATTTATAAATTACCACTTGTATTAGCGCCTCAACCAGAAGGTGGTTATGTTGTTACCTCTCCGCTTTTACCTGAATTAATCACCGAAGGGGATGATATACAAGATGCTTTACAAAATGCGAATGATGCCTTGGCTTCTATTATTGAGGCGTTTCATCAACTAAATCAGCCTTTGCCTGCTGTATTACAACCTGCACAAGAAGATACTCCATTGATGATTGATACTGTGCTTGCTTTATGAAATATAGAGAAGCATATAAAAAATTAAAATCACTTGGTTGCGAAGAATTACCTCGACGTGGAGCAGGTTCTCACCGTGTTTGGCGTAACCCGAAAAATGGAAAGATTGCCCCTTTACCTGATTGGGGTTCAAAAGATTTGAAATTAGGCACATTAAGAGCTGTTATTCGTCAGTTGGGGTTAGATTGGCAAGAATTTACAAAAACAAAATAATTTACGGACTTCCCACATCCACTGTAATATACCCACCAAAATCACTATCAGCATAATAGGCATAACCTACACCAATTTGTGTGATGCTTGGATTTAACACCACGTCCCAATGACCTGCATCCGCTCGCCATTGGTCAATTGCATTTTGGGGCGTGCCAATGGCAATGATTTCATAGTAATTGAATGAGGTATAACCTGCATCTGCAAGTCTATCTCCAATGTAAGAACCATCAGAACCAGTATGGTCAAGGAAATTATTACAAGCCATGTCTGCACTATGCTTTTGTGCGGCGGATGTTAATTGGGCATTGACAGTTAATGAATTTAATTTCGCCGCTACTCTTGCTTGATTAATCAACGAAACAATTTGTGAAACATAACTCCCATTTTGTGTGTAGTTGCAATTACTATTTCCGCCAGAAGGTACAAACGGAGTCTTAGTTGTTAATGCACTCGGCGTTTGCGGACTTAGATTCCCAACTACGATTCTCAACCAAAATATTTTTTCTGTGCCAATGAAAATGCTATTTCCATTTGTGTTATGTAATGTGAAATTTCCTTGATACGTTCCATCAACTATGGGTGCGGTTAAATCAACTGAAACTTGCACAATGCCTTTCGGAGCAGTATCAGGCACAGGCGCGGAAAGAGGCGCAGACATTTGCTCGCCTGAGTCAAATCGAATCGTATATCCAACCCAATTGCAATCACCATTGTTTTGAAATTCCCAAGTTTTTGTAAATGTTTCACCCGCGTTGATGTTTGTATCATCGGGTATCGTCACATCGCGCAACAAAATAGCATTGTCTTTGCAATTTGCATTTTCTGTCACTGCCAATGTTGGTGCAATTGTTGATTCAAAAGTTGGAGTTAAAGTTGCAGGCACAAAACCTGCTTTGGTTGGAATCAATGTGGCTGTTACAAAACCAGATTGCGTTGGCGTTGCAGGTGCATCCAAGCCAATTGAAATACAAGATGATAGAAAGATTGTAAATAATAAAAGAAATTTTTTATACATAAAGACCAATAGACTATTTGACTAAAAGACTACCCGACTAAACTAAAACATCATCATCTGCCCCGTAGATTTTTCGATAGGGTCGCTGGAGATTTGTTCTTCAAATGTTTCGCGCGTCAATACTTTAACTTCAAGCAGGTTGCGGATTAAGCGATATTTAATTAACTTATATTTTTTCATTTTTTCTTTCAGGCTTGGGTCGCGTTCCTGTTTATAAGTTAACAACTCAGCCCGACCACCAGGAATGACCAATACCGTTTGCTCATCGGCATTTTCTAAGGCTTTGTTGACCAAAGCAGAAGCGGTTACATAAAATTTTCTGATTTGCTTTTTCTCTTCGCTCCACGTTAAAACTTTATCATCCAAAGATGAATCATAGTTAAGTCGTTTGCCGATTTCTGTTAACGAGTCAAAAACTTTTTTCACTTCATCGCGCCGTGCCGATGCAATATCTTCATCGCGTAATTTCCAACGCGCCCCTTCGATTCGTTCAGCATACGAATTTAACACAGCATAAATTAAACCTTTGGAGGGAGTCATTAAACCAGTAAATTGTTTATTTAATTCTTCTTCTACTTCCAAAAAAATCACATTCGGATTTTTCTGCAAATAATTCACAATCGCTTTTTCTGTTTTGTCGGATAATGATTCAATTTCACCCGCTGGTCGAGTAGAGCGAGTGCTCTTCTCGCTCGTATCGAGACCAGAGACCACCAACCCCCACAAACCCGTATCCACATTTTCGCTTGTTGAATAATGAACAAAATTTTTATCATCTTTCAAAACAGATTCAAATAAATTTTGAGTTTTTCTTAACGCCTCATCAAATTCATCCTCATCTTGTTTCAAAGCATTATTTTCTGCCAAATCAATCAAGCCTGCCGCATGCACATAAAAATATTTTGCAGGTTCAGCGCGTTCCGATAAAAATATTCCCAACGCATTCTTAAATTTTTCTTGATTCACTTTTTCAGGTCTTGGTTTCTTGGCACTTTTCCAAACGATTTGCACAGGGTCAAGTTCGGTTCGCGCCGCAACGCTTTGCAAATCAAAACCTGCCCACCAAGCGGCAGTCATTGCGGATGTTAAGAATGCAGGCTCAGGTTCAGGTAACAAACCAAACACAGGTACATCATCTGCCAACAAATCATTCAAATAATTAAACATTACATTCAAGGCGGTTGCATTCCACGCCCAATCATATCGCCTACGCCGCAATGCAACTTTATACGGCTCCACAAAATCTTTGCCCCACAACCACCCTGCCCACAAAGCGGATAAAGTCCAAAATGCTTGGTTGGGTCTTGGCACACAACCAATCACCGCCGCAATTGGAATTTCACGTTTCACTTGATTTGCTAAATCTTTCAAACGCCCTTCATAGATTAATATCCCGCCGCTTTCTGGAATTTTTGTTGGATACGCCTCACAGACTACGGGTGAGCCTGATTCTGCAAACAAACCGATTCCTCGCTCCAACATTGTCCACACATTATTTTCTCGAAATTGATTCGGTGTCGAAAGTTGTTTCGGTCTTTTTCTTTCTTCAGGGTAAGACCAAAGCGTATTGCCACCATCACAGGCTAATAACACCAAAGCAGTCAATGCTCGTTTTCTTTCTTTTGATATATCTAAATTATCTGAACGATTGATAATCGTACTCAACGCATATAATGGACGTGGCAAATAATGTTCAATGGCTTCTTCGGCGTAGGCGCGATCTTCATCATTCAATGCAACTACTCTTTCAAACAAACGTGAACGATGTAAAGTATCTGTTTCAGCAACTTTTTTTGCACGTTCTTTATCTTCTTCATTTGTAGGCTTTTCGCCTTTATCATTGCAATGTTTACATTCGTAGATTTTTCCGTAAGGCACAACTTCACCTTTCTTCCACAAAAAGGCTTGTGCTTGGATTTGCCCATTACATTTTTCGCAAGTTGTTAGATAAAGTGATTGAAGATGATGTTCGAGTCGTTCATCCCCTTTTTTGATTGCGCCCAAATCTGCTAGTGCCGCAATAAATTCTGACTCAGGTGGCGGGTTGGCAAATATCTCCAACAAGAATCTGGTGATTGGATTATTGGCTGTCACCAAGACTCTATATCCACTACGCGCGGCTTCGAGAACGAGTCGAGGTGAGAATCCGAATGGGTCGAGCAACCAGTTTCCAGTTAGGGTTTGAAGCGAAAGCCATGCTGAAACGACTCCATCCTCTAGTGGAGGAAGAAATCTGGCAAGCGCACCAACATCTGCACGTTCAAATCCAGTAATGTATGGCTGGGGTTGCATGGATTAAGTATACATCCCCTTTGCATGTCATTGTGAAGAGGGTGTTTTCCGACGAAGCAATCTTACAATTATGTCTTGAGGTTGCTTCGCCACGAAGAACAAAAACGTGGCTCGCAATGACATATTACTTTGTGGCAGAAAAAATTTCAAATAAAGGAATTGGTTGATACAAAGTTGCGATATGTTGAATTTTTGCTGTTTTGCGAATTTCATTTTTAATTTCAGCAATGCCGCGTTCGTGATACGCCCCCGAATATTCGGGACCTGCAATCTTTCGTCCAATTTGATACAAAATATTTTCAGTGGGACCTGAAACAATTAATTGACCATTTGATTTGAGAAGTGAAAATAAATCACTTAAAGTTTTCGGTAAATCGGATACATGCTCTAAAACATCCAATGCGATGATAAGGTCAAAAGAATTTTTTGGTAAATCAGAGATATTTATTTTTGTTGCATCTTTGATTTGAATATTATTTGCAAGCGGGATATATTTTTGCACACTTTGAATCGGAAGCAAATCCACATCCATTGCAATCACTCGTTTTGATATAGATGAAAGAAACGGAAGCATCACGCCACTTCCACAACCAAAATCTAAAATATTTTCGCATTGACTATTTTCAACATGCTCCATCACTTTTCGCAAGCGTTGCCAAAATAACCAATTGATGATTGGGTTTTTGTGTGAATACGCAGGGAAAGCGGCTTCGTCTAAACGACCTTTTTCTGTTTCACTTAATACGTTTTGAATTGCGGTTCGATAACGAGTTTTGTATGTGTTAAATTCTTTTGTGTTCATAATGAGTTTGTAATGATAAGATTTATTTCAACAAATCATGTAATTGATTAAACGATTGAATCGTATGACAATCTGGCGCATTCGGGAATAAATTTGTTGGGTCATAAAGCACAGGCAACAGACCCGCATTATTTGAACCGACAATATCAGCAAAGTAATTGTCACCGATGTATATCGTTTCATCGGCTTGTGTTTTAGAAATTCGCAAAGCATGATGAAATACTTTTACATCTGGTTTGAATACACCCACTTCACCTGCGGCAAGTAAAAAGTCAAAGTAACTTGTCAGATTCATTTCATCTAATTCATTTTGAAATGAAGTTTCACGATTTGAGACCACGCCTAATGTGTAACCTTCTTCCCTTAACATGGTCAGAACAGATGGAATTTCTTCTGGCACAATCACTTGTGGCTTGTACGCTTCGCTCATGTGATTTGAAATATGTGGAGCCAACTCATGTGCATGCGATTCGGAAAGTTTCAATGCCATTAATCTCCGTTTGGAATAATTGACCCAAAATCCTTTACTATCATCTTTGAAGGTTTGAGCATCTTGCAAAATTTGTGGCGAGTTCGCAAAATAAAAATGCTCCCAACGTTCAGCAAATAAAATTTGCTCTTGAGAAAAAGTGATGTTATGGGTTTGCAAATATTCTACAAATACTTTTCCACCAGATGGGGTTGTAAGGCGAAGCGTACCGTCAAGGTCAAAGAGAATGGCTTTGATGTTGTTCATGTTTGTGATGTACTTTCTTTTATGGAGTAATTCGTAAAACGTAATTCGTAAAACGTAAACAGGTACACAAGTAGACAAGTAACTTGCAACTCGTACCTTATAACTCGTACCTTCCCTCATCCACCAATGTGAGACATTTCAACTTTCGGAAGTGGAATTGTATTTTCACTTCTTATTTCAGAATAACGGTCAGCGCGTTTGTGCCACACTTGAGAAATTTTTTCAGAGATTTCATCATCACTGGCGCCGTTGCGAATCAAATCACGAAAATCATGTCCCTTAATCGCAAACAAACAAGTGTATAACTTTCCTTCGGCAGATAAACGCGCACGATTACAATCTCGACAAAAGGCTTGTGTGACAGATGCAATCACACCGATTTCACCACTGCCATCTTGATACTTCCAACGTTCAGCCACTTCGCCTCGATAATTCGGGTCAACAGGTTCTAGTGGCATTTCGGCATGTATCAAACCGACGATTTCTTTCGCAGGCACAACATCATCCATGCGCCAGCCGTTGCTATGACCAACATCCATGTATTCGATGAAGCGCAAAATATAATTTCTTTCACGGAAAAATTTTGCCATTGGCAAAATGCTTTGCTCATTCACTCCGCGTTTGACAACCATATTTACTTTGACAGGTAAACCAATCGAAGCGGCATAATCCATGCCTTCGATGACTTTTGCAACAGGATAATTTACATCGTTCATGGCTTTGAAGATGTCATCATCTAATGAATCTAAACTGACAGTAACGCGCGTCAAGCCAGCGTCTTTGAGGGCTTGACCCTGTTGCACGAGTAGAGAACCGTTGGTGGTGAGAGTCAGGTCGAGGTCAGGTATTGAAGCGAGCATTTGAATCAGATTCGGTACACCTTTGCGGACTAATGGTTCGCCACCTGTTAATCTAATTTTTTTCACGCCATGTTTTACAAAAATTTTTGCTAGCCGTGTAATTTCTTCAAAGGTTAGAATTTGCTCACGTTTTAGGTATGGATAATCGGACCCAAACACTTCTTTGGGCATACAATAGACGCAACGAAAATTGCAACGGTCGGTGACAGAAATTCGCAAATCGCGTAAGGGGCGGTTAAGAGAATCGTAAAGGTTCATTTTTGTTTTTAGTACTTTCGGATTATAACAATTTTATTAAAATACCTATTTCAATTTGACTTGCATTATCAGGCGTGCTATGATGCTAAATCATTTATTCTGTAGGAGTTATTTATGAGTTTTGAATTTATTTTGCGAATTATTGGGATGTTTGTTTTAGCAGTGGCAGGCGGATATTGGGGTTTTGAAATTTCACGCTTTTCGCCAGAATCTGTTACAACTACTACACTTACATTTGGTTTGGTTGGTGCGCTGGCGGGCTTAGTTCTTACGCCATATTTTACAACACGCCCAGCGCGAACTTTGCGTTCTATTCTTGGTAGGTTGGCAGCTGAAAGTTTATTTGCAGGGTTGACTGGTTTAGTGGTGGGTTTGTTAATTGCGGCTTTGTTGGCTTTTCCGCTTTCGATGTTGCCAGCGCCATTTGGTGAAATTCTTCCATTTATTGGTGTGTTGATATTTGCATATTTTGGGGTATCGCTTTTTGTGATGCGCCAAGGCGATATTATGGGTTTGCTTGGCAGTTTAAGTGGACGTGGTGAGGGTGGCAGTTCTTCCTCGTGGAGTAATCTCAATCGCAATATTCTTTTGGATACCAGTGTGATTATTGATGGACGTGTGGCAGACATTGCTAAAACTGGATTTTTGCCCGGCACGCTTTTGATTCCGCGTTTTGTGTTGAACGAGTTGCAATACATCGCTGATTCACCAGATGGTCAGCGTCGTCAACGTGGACGACGCGGCATGGAAGTGTTGGCTGAGTTACAAAAATTACCGAATGTTTTAGTACGCATTTCGGATATCAATGTGGATGGTGTGCGTGAAGTAGATGATAAGTTAATTGTGCTTGGAAAACAACTTAAAAGCCCTGTGTTGACCAATGATTACAACTTGAATCGCATTGCTGAATTACAAGGCGTGACTGTGTTGAACATCAACGAATTGGCAAACGCGGTTAAATCCGTTGTCTTACCCGGTGAGGCGTTACGAATCAATATCATGCAAGAAGGTAAGGAACATGGTCAGGGCGTGGGATACATGGAAGATGGCACAATGGTGGTTGTAGAAAATGGTAAAGATTACATTGGCGAATATATGGAAGTGAACATCACCAAAGTATTACAAACTGCGGCTGGAAAAATGATTTTTGGTCGAGTGGATGAAGAACAAGCGAGAAGGAATAAAAATAAGCAATAGGCAGAAAGCAGTAATCAGTGTTCAGTAATCGGTATTCAGTGATGAGTAACGAGTAATAAGAAATGAGAACAGGATTCGATTGTGAGTCCTGCTTTGTTTTATAATTTCATCATACACAGTACTGCAAGATTTATCTTGCAATTTACTGGCGACATAAATATCGCAGTACTTAATCTTTTATAAATCAGATACTCCCAAAATAAAACCTTTGTGACCTTCGTGTCCTTGGTGTTTAACAAAAGGCAATCATGCTAAAAATTTACAACACACTCACCCGCAAGACAGAAGAATTTCAAACTTTAGAACCGAATCTTGTAAAAATGTACGTCTGTGGTGTCACCGTTTATAACGACGCGCATGTCGGTCATGCTATGTCTGCAATTGTGTTTGACATTATCCGCCGTTATCTCATATATAAAAATTACGAAGTTAAATTTGTAATGAATTACACCGATGTAGATGACAAAATTATCAATCGTGCCAAACAACTCGGCGAAGAGCCACTAAAACTTTCGCAAAGATATATTGATGATTATGCCAATGATTTAAAAAATCTAAATGTGCTTCCTGCCACGGCGAATCCGCAAGTGAGTAAGACCATGCCGTTGATTATCAAATTCATCGAAAGCCTCATTCAAAAAGGTTATGCCTACGCCGCGGAAAATGGCGATGTGTATTTCCGCGTGACTAAAGATGAAGATTATGGCAAATTATCAAATCGAAAACTTGATGATATGCAAGCAGGTGCAAGAATTGAAATTGAAGAACAAAAAGAACACCCAATGGATTTTGCTTTGTGGAAAGCCGCCAAAGACGGCGAAATTTTTTGGGAGAGTCCGTGGGGCAAAGGGCGTCCTGGTTGGCACATCGAATGTTCGGCAATGAATCTCGCAGAACTCGGTGAACAAATTGATATTCATGGCGGCGGTAATGATTTAATTTTCCCACATCACGAAAATGAAATTGCCCAAACCGAAAGTTACACAGGCAAAGAATTTTCGCGTTATTGGATTCACAATGGCATGTTGCAACTCGGCGGCGAAAAAATGTCTAAGTCGCTAGGCAACATTGTTTCAATCAAAGAATTTTTATCCACACGATCTGCCGATGTGATGCGCATGTTGGTTTTGAATGGGACTTATCGTGCACCATTGATGTTCAATGATGAGACGCTCGACGCCGCAGAAAAAAATGTCGAACGCCTCAAATCTGCGCTCAAGCCTGCTTCTGCTTCGGCGACAGGATACAACGCCGACGCATTGTCTTCTGCCATTGAATCTGCTACAAAGAATTTCACCGAAGCCATGGATAATGACTTTAACACCGCAGGTGCAGTTGCTTCTTTATTTGAATTGGTCAAAGCGATTAACACAGCCAGAGATAATTCTGCAACCAATGAACAACTTCAACCAGCACAAGATGTTTTCAAAGAATTAACAAACGTACTTGGATTAAAACTAGAAGATAAAAAAGGTTCCAGCGAAAAAGATGCCGAAGTCAATGCCTTGATTGCAGAGCGTAATGAAGCGCGTAAACAAAAACAATGGAAACGTTCCGATGAAATCCGCGACCAACTGAAAGAGATGGGCGTGACGATTGAAGATAGTAAAGATGGCACGACTTGGCGTTATTCGTAATGCGTAATTCGTAATTTTTTACATGCTATAATTAATTTATGAATAAAGAAGAAATGGTCTATCACCTGCGCGGACGTTGGAAAGAAGTGGAGGAGTTTGAACGTCAGGAATTACGCGCCATGACTTTAGAAGAACATTGGCAAAAACTTAATGCCATTGCTCGTTTTGTAATTTCAACAGGAATGAAGATTGAGAGAGACGAAAGTGAGATGGAAGTTTTTGCACGGTGGGCTAAATTGAGAGCACATTATGAAACTGGATAAAAACATTGAGCCGTTTCGTGCCACAATTGAATCCCTTAATCGTTTGTTGGAAAAACACAATTATCAGGGAGTAATTATTGGTGGTGTGGCAGTTGGTCTTTTAGGAAAACCGCGTTTTACCGCTGATGTAGATGCGGTTTTTTTATTATCTATAATTGATGTTCCAAAATTTCTTGAATCTGCAAAATCTGAAAACATCGAACCACGTGTTAATAACATTCAAGAATTTGCAAAAAAAAATCGAGTCTTACCTTTAATTCATACCGCCACAGATACTGAAATTGATATTTCAATGGGCATTATGCCATTTGAAGTAGAACTAATAGAAAGAGCAAGTGAAAAATCCTTTTCAGCTCTTTCAGTACGTTTACCTACACCCGAAGATTTAATTATTATGAAAGCGGTTGCTCACCGCCCAAAAGATTTGGAAGATATTCGAACTATTGTTGATAAAAATCCTGATATTGACACAAAACGAATCAAAAAATGGGTGACAGATTTTGCCGAAGTGTTAGAAAAACCCGATTTGTGGAAACAGATTGAAGAGATATTGAGAGGGTAAATTGAAAGAGATGGGCGTGACGATTGAAAATAGCAAAGATGGGACGACGTGGAAGTGGATTTAATAAACAATGGACAATGGATAACTATTCATTGTCCATTGCCAAATTCACTTACCAAACCGCTTCCCAACTTCCATCACCACAAACACAATTACACCCATAGAAGCGGCAATGGCTAAATCACATAAACTCAATGGAAGCACTTCAAAGAAATTTGCTAAGGCTGGGATGTAGATAACGGCAAGTTGAAGAGCAGTCACCAACAAGACCATCCAAAAAAGAAGCGGGTTTGTCATCAGACCCATTTTGAATAATGATTCTTTATCAGAGCGTGAAGCCAACGCTTGAAAGACTTGCATAAAAGCTAGTGATGTAAATATCATCGTCTGCCATTCGGGGCGACCTGTGAAGAAATACCAAGCACCCAAACCTAACGCCAACGCACCAATCATGATGCCAACCCAAATGGTTTGCTTGCCAGCACCACGCGAGAAGACTCCCTCAGTAGGTGAGTAAGGTTTGCGTTTCATCGTATCGCGTTCTGGATTTTCAACGCCCATGCCTAAACCTAGTAAACCATCGGTTAATAAATTTAACCATAACAACTGTAAAGGTAACAAAGGTAATGGCTTGCCTAAAAATGGAGCCAGCAACATGACCAACACTTTACCAATATTGCCAGCCACACTAAAACGCACAAACTTACGGATGTTATCGTAAATCGTTCTACCTTCTTTGACGGCGGCAACAATGGTTGCAAAATTATCATCAAGCAAAACCAAATCAGATGCTTCTTTAGAAACATCAGTACCTGTGATTCCCATTGCCACACCAATATCCGCTTTTCGTAAAGCAGGAGCATCATTGACACCATCACCCGTCATCGAAACAACGTGACCTTTTTCTTGCAAGGCTTGCACAATTTTTAATTTATGTTCTGGCGCAACTCTTGCAAACACACTGACTTCATCAACAACATTTTTTAATTCATCAAACGATAAATTTTCAATTTCACTTCCTCGTAATGCTCTTCCATTTTCTGTAATACCAAGTTGTCTTGCAATTTCAATCGCTGTGAGCGGATGGTCGCCAGTAATCATTACAGGGCGAATACCAGCCGCGCGGCACATCGCCACAGCATCTTTCACTTCTTTGCGTGGTGGGTCTATCATGCCAAATAAACCGACCAATGTAATTTTTTGTTCTAAATCTGTTTGAATGATTTCTGGGATTGTATTTAATAAACGGAATCCGACACCTAAGACTCGCATTCCTTTTTTAGCAAGACGTTCATTCGCCGCTTCAATTCTGGACCTCCAACTTGAGTCTATTTCAACAGCCTTATTTTCCACCCAAACATGTGTGGTGATGTCTAATAATCCATCAATGCCGCCTTTGGTGAAGGCAATATATTTTTTATCGGATATATCTACACCTGCTAATATGTCCGGGTCGTATTGACCAAGATGATGCACAGTGGTCATTCTTTTTCTTTCAGAATCAAACGGCAATTCAGCAGTGCGTTGAAATGATGAATCTAAAGATGATTTCCAATATCCCATACGGGCGGCGGCAACCACTAAGGCACCTTCGGTTGGGTCGCCAATGGTATTGAATGAATCGTCACCTATATCAATTAATTTTGCATCGTTACATAATGCGCCGCCAATTGCCGCAAGCGAAAGAGAAGATTGAATAGGCGCACCAACTGTCCGCGTGGCGCGAAGCGAACCGCTCTTTGTCACTTCATTCGATAAATCAAGAGCATGTTCAGCAACATCTAAAACAACAACAGTCATTCTGTTTTCTGTGAGTGTGCCTGTTTTATCAGAACATATGACAGTGACAGAACCGAGTGTTTCAACCGCAGGTAATTTACGAATGAGCGCGTTGCGAGATAACATACGTTGTGCGCCCAATGCCAATGTGATGGTAACAACGGCGGGCAAACCTTCTGGCACAATGGCAACTGCAACGCTGACTGCGGTTAACAACATGTCACGAAGTTCACCGCCACGCATAATGCCTAAAATAAAAATTAAACCTGCAATGAATAAACCAATCAAGGCTAAGTTTTTTCCAAGTGCATCAAGCCTGCGTTGTAATGGGGTTTGCTCTTGTTTCACTTGTTGAATCAAATCGGCGATTTTGCCAAGTTCGGTTTGCATACCTGTTTCTACAACAAGGGCTAGCCCGCGCCCTTGTGTGACGATGGTTCCCATGTATGCCATGTTTCTTCTATCGCCTAATGGAAGTTCTTCGCTGGTTAATGCGGTAGTGTGTTTTTCAATCGCTTCTGATTCACCTGTGAGTGCGGCTTCTTGAATTCTTAAATTGACGGCTTCTATCAAACGTAAATCGGCGGGGATTACATTGCCAGTTTCTAGTTGAAGCACATCGCCTGGCACAAGTTGATTGGCAGTTGCATCATGCAGTTGACCATTGCGAATCACACGCACATGCGGCACCGATAATTTTTTCAAAGCGGCTATGGCTTGCTCGGCGCGATATTCTTGTATAAAACCAAGCAAGGCAAATAAAATCACAATGGAAAGAATGGCAACTGTATTTTTTGTGTCACCCAGCAAACCTGCCACCACTGCGGCAACAATGAGAATCAAAACCATCGTGGCGGTTAATTGTTCCCATAAAATTTGTAACGGAGTTCTGCCACCACGTTCAATTAATTCATTCGCGCCGTATGTTTTGATTCGTTCTGCGGCTTCGGCTTCGCTAAGTCCGTTGTTTCGATTTGAATTTAATTCATCTAATGCTGTTTCGATTGTTTTTAAGTGCCAGTTCATTTTGGTATCCTCTGATTTAAGAATGATACTCCAGTGACAAACAAAAAACCACCGCCATTTTTATATGACGATGGTCTTGCCATTACCTGAACAGCCGAGAAATAAATTTCTGTATTGACGACTGTGCAACCCAAACTGCTGGGTGGCTACTCCCCATCGGAGTAACGTGCATTTTACAGAAGAAAGTTTTTTTGTGGTTAAGAATTTTCTTATTTTTGCTTTCTAAACACATCCGATGTGCAGACTAGGCTAGGAACGAACTTCTCGCATTCCGAATCGCCGAGCGAATCATCAAATACTCAGTGATATTTTCAGCAGTGATAATGCCAACCAATTGACCCGCATGTGTAACAGGCAACGCAGGCACACCAGATTCTTGAATTTTCTCCAACGCATTTTCTACCATTTCATACGAATCAATTTCAGGTAAATCTTTTTTCATCACCGCTGAAATGGCGATTTTATCTCCATGTTGTGCAAGGGCTTTCAGAAAATCATCGCGTGTTACAACACCGACGATACGCTCTTCATCTACCACTGGAAAATCATGTTGTGAACCCGCTAACAACAATTGCGACATTCTTTCAAGCGGGTCTCGCGGAGATAAACTTTTATAATCTGTAAGCATTGCCCGCCCCACAGGAATTCCACTGATTGCATTTTTCATTTGCGTCATACTAGATTCTTGCGAAGCACCAATCCAAATAAAGAAGGCAATAAATAACAAGCCTGCATTACCAAACAAACCTATCAAACCGAACAACAACGCCATGCCCTGACCAATCGTCGCCGCGATTTGAGTTGCACGCACATAATCCAAGCGCATGGCTAATAAAGCGCGTAACACACGTCCGCCATCCATCGGGAAAGCGGGTAACAAGTTAAACAACACCAAAGAAATGTTTACAACCAATAATCTTTCAAGAAAATTTCCAGAAGTTACAGTTAATTGATTCAATGGCGTGAAACTTGAAGTTAACAATAAATATACAAACAAAATAACCGCAATCACCACATTTACAGCGGGTCCCATCAAGGCTACCCATAATTCTTCAATTGGTTTTTCGGGCATTCTTTCTAAACGCGCCACGCCACCAATCGGATAAATCGTAATGTCGCGCGTCTTCACGCCAAACTTTCGGGCAGTCAATGCGTGACCATATTCATGCAATATCACACACGCAAATAAAGCGAGGATGAATAAAATTCCACTGAACACCTCGCCCCAATTTTGATTCGCCAACCAATGACTGTATCCAACCCACGCAATTAACAATAAAAACGTGGCGTGAATATACACGTCAATTCCAAAAAACTTTCCCAATCTCCATTGCCATCTCATACATCACTCCTTATAAACTTGACGCGATTGTAAGATACGTTTGTTAGAAAATTGTTATAAAAACACTTTCAATTTCTATCAAGATGAAATTCCGCTTCTCACTTCGGGGATAGTTGAGTGTGCTGTATCAAACTTTTTCTTCACCTCATCCCCGCGCGGGGATAAATCCGCCGCGCTACATTTACAAAGCCGACTCAAGTCGGCTGCTATAAATTTATGCAACAAAAAAAAGTTGCTTGCTCTCGCAAACAACTTTTACTGACTACCGATTACTGACCACTGATTACTTTATTTCACCATTCCCATTCGCTTCCCCGCTTCATAAATCACATCCATTGCTCGTTCAATTTCATCAGGTTCATGCGCGGCGGTGACAGTGGCTCTTAAACGAGACATACCTTCTTGCACAGCAGGGGAGACGACTGGCAATACAAAGACATCATTTTCTTGGCATTGTTTGGTTAATTCAAAAGCGCGTTCATCTGTTCCGCACAAAACAGGCACAATGGCGGTTTCAGTTAACAACGTGTCAAAGCCCATGCCTTTGAGTCCGCCGATAAATTGTTTGGTGTTTTGATTCAATCGTTCAATACGCCAGGGTTCATCTAAAATGACTTTGAAGGATTCATTTGCGGCGGCGGCTTGAGCAGGTGGCAATGCGGCAGAGAAAATGTATGCACGGCTTCCGTGACGGAGATAATCAATTAAATCTTTTTTACCAGCAATGTAACCACCAACTGATGGAATCGTCTTGCTTAACGTTCCCATCTTAATATCAATCACATCACCCATGCCGAAATGTTCTTCAATGCCTGTGCCTCTTTTGCCAAGCACACCAACAGAGTGGGCTTCGTCAATCATCAACCAAGCATTATATTTTTTACATAACTCAACAATTTTTGGCAAATCAATAATGTCACCATCCATGCTGAAAACTGAATCGGCGATGACTAATTTTGCAATATCAGTGGGGGCATTTTTTAGCAAGCCTTCTAAGTGTTCCATATCATTGTGGCGGAAGCGACGAAACTCCGCGCCAGACATCAAGCATCCATCCACAATAGAGGCGTGGTTGATTTTGTCAGAGAAGACGTAATCTCCGCGCCCCATCAATGTTGAAATGACAGTTAAGTTAGTCACATATCCAGATGTGTAAGTAATTGCAGTTTCAGTGTGTTTGAAGTTTGCAATTGTTTCTTCAAGTTCATTGTGAAGAGTCAATGTACCTGCTAAAGTTCGCACACCGTTTGTGCCTGTTCCCCATTGGTCAACGGCTTTTTTGGCGGCTTCGTTGATGCGTGGGTGATTGACCAAACCCAAATAAGAATAAGAAGCGTACATACCCATAATCCGCCCGCGCACGCGCACTTTGGCACCCTCTAAAATTTCTTCTACTGGCTGATTATAAAAATAATAATCGTGGTCTTTCATCATCTGCACGCGCTGACGTAACGCTTCAATGCGTCGCGTGGCGGCGTTATCTGTGTTGTGAATATCCATGTGAGTTCCTCCGAACGAGAATGGGGGTAAGTGTAGTCTAGGGAAATGTTTCTGTCTAGTTAGCGATTTGGTGTGTTAGCCCAAAGTAGAAATGTCCCTTTTATAATTTCTGGACTTTCGTTTCATTCAAAAAATCCGCCAAACTACACTAATCTTTACGTTTTGGACTCATCGCCAAGCAAACAAAAAAACACCCCACAAATATTTCGTAGGATGTTTTTATTTTTAAATCACATTGACGGGGCTTGGTGTATTTCTATTTTATTTGAATCTTAATCAAGATCCATCGCCAATCGCAAACCATCTTCTACTTGTATTAAGAGGTGATTAGGCAAATTACCGATTTTTTCTGTTAAGAAACTTTTATCTATTGTCAACACTTGTGAAGTATTTACAACTGAGTCTTTGGGTAATCCTGTTGCTTTTTGAGGCAAAAGAACATTGCCTGGTGCTTGAGCTAATTTAAGATTCGACGTAATGACTACTACAATTGCTGTTGCAATACGACTACGATTAAACTCATCCGACTGAACTACTAAAACAGGACGAGCATAACCAGGTTCAGAAGCAAGGGGTTCGGGCAAATCTGCCCACCAAAGTTCACCCCGCTTAATTACCACTCTTTACTCTCCAAAGATATGACTTGCATTTTTATAAATTGTGGCTCTAAGGCAGACTCTTCATTTGCATACACTTGATTCAAGGCTTCTGTAATATTTTCTTTTTGATGTTCAGTGATATAAGCATGAATAGCCACAGTATAAAATTCGCTGAGTGAAACCCCCATTTCTTTGGCAAGGTTTTCTGCCGCTTCAAATACAGGAATCGGAATTGAAATGTCAGTTTTCATTTTTCACCTTTCAAGATAAATAGACGTTATCGGAAATTATTTTTGGACGCTGATTGACGCTGAAAACGCGGATTTTTTCTTCTTTTATCAGCGTAAATCTGCGTTCATCTGCGTCCGATAAAAAAACTTTGGCTTATTACCGATAAAGTCTAATCACTATTCACTAATTATAAATCTGTTTTACACAACCACCAAAAATGAATCACTAATCTCCAAAATCCAATCTTCAACCTCGAATTACCAATTACTTCTCAACTAACTTCTTCAACCCTGCCTCATCCACAATCTTCACGCCTAAAGATTTTGCTTTATCAAATTTTGAGCCAGGGTTTTCGCCAAGCACCAAATAACTTGTTTTCTTGCTAACACTATCTGTCACCTTGCCGCCGTTGCTTTCAATAAATTCTTTGGCATCATCGCGTGAAAAATTCGGCAATGTACCCGTCACCACAAAAGTCAAACCACTTAATACACCTTGCTTTTTGCCTTCTGCCTTCTTCATTTGCGGGTCAACCTCTGCAGATTTTAATTTCTTCAACACTTTTTGGTTGGCAGGTCGCTTGAACCAATCTACAATTGATTCAGCGATGTTTGGTCCCAAGCCTTCAATTTGTTGTAACTCGTTTGCATTTGTTTTTGATAAAGCAGATACATTTCCAAACGCACGCGCCAAGTCACCAGCCATCACTTCCCCTACGCCATGAATCCCCAAGGCAGCGATGAAACGATTCAAACTCTGACCTTTTGCCTGCTCAATTGAGCCCAACAGATTATCTGCCTTCTTCTCTGCAAAACCTTCAAGTTTCAACAAGTCAGATTTTTTCAGTGTAAATAAATCCGCTACATCTTTGACCAAACCTGCTTCAATTAATTGCTCAACGATTTTGATTCCGAGACCAACAATGTCCATTGCACCACGTGAGACGAAGTGTTCTATATTACGAACAAGTTGTTCAGGACAAGCAGAGTTTACACAATACCAAGCGACTTCACCTTCAAAATGCTCAACAGGTTGGTCACAAGCAGGGCATTTCGTTGGTGGTTTGAATTTTTTCTCTTTGCCTTTACGTGCATCCACTACTGGACCAATCACATACGGAATCACTTCACCTGCACGCTTGAGTAAAACTCTATCGCCCACACGAATATCTTTTTCAGCAATGTAATCAAAGTTATGTAATGTAGCACGTTCAACAATCACGCCACCGATTTCAACAGGTTCAAGAATCGCATACGGAGTCAACACACCTGTTCTTCCAACAGCAACACCAATGTCATTTAATGTCGTGGTTACTTCACGGGCAGGGAATTTATATGCTATTGCGCCACGCGGGTCTTTGCCTACGAAACCTAAATCACTGGCTAAATTCAAATCATCAATTTTGATAACCATACCATCGGCTTCATAAGGCAAGTTATCACGACCTTTGTCCCAAGTCTCTGTGTATTCAATTGCTTTTTCTAAATCATTAAATCTTTTTGGCACATCAGAAACTGGAAAACCTAATGCTTTCAGATATTCTAAAATTTCCCATTGTGAAGTTGGAACTTTGCCACCTTCAGCATGAACAATTTGATACACCAACAATGTAATTGGTCTTGATGCTGTTAACTCAGGGTCAAGTTGACGTAATGCACCTGCGGCAGTGTTACGCGGATTTTGATATGTTCTTTCACCCGCTTCTTCTAATTTTTTATTTAACGCTTCAAATTCTTTGATGGGGATAAATGCTTCACCGCGGACAACTAAATACTTTGGAGGTCGCAGGTCGAAGGTCGCAGGTCTTTGACTTGTGACCTTTGACTTTTGACTTTCAATGGGTATCTTCAACGGAATGGCTTTTACTGTCCTTAAATTAGAAGTAATATCTTCGCCAATTTCACCATCACCGCGAGTTGCGCCTTGCACAAACAATCCGTCACGATAATGCAAAACAACAGATAAGCCATCTATCTTTGGTTCGACCACAAATTTTGCTTTTTCCACACGGTCATCTATTTTTTTGATTCGTTCTAACCAAGCGCGTGCATCATCTGCACCAAAGGCGTTGGCTAAGCTTAAAATGGGTGAAGGGTGGCGAACTTTTGAAAAACGGTCAGCAGGTTTCCCCCCAGCCCGAAGCGTTGGTGAATCAGGTGTAATCCAATTTGGATTTTCGGATTCAATCTTTTTTAATTCGTTTAAAAGTTTATCAAATTCTGAATCACTGATGACTGGTTTATCCAAAACGTGATAACGATGATTGTGAAAGTTGATTTGTTCTTTGAGTTCTTGATAACGGGAGAGGAGTTTATCTGCCATGTATAGATTATAAAATAAAAATCCGTCAGCTTGCTGACGGACTCCATATCAATCTATTTTTTTCCAAATATCAGAAGGTGGGCGTTTGAGTGGGCGAGTTGAACCTGAAAGGTGTGCCACATAAAAAGTTTCTTTTTCGTTTGAGTAATTTGCAATTTCAAAAAGTTTTCTTTGGGCTAAGGCTTCGGCAATTTTTTTTGTTTCTTCGCGTGTGAAGCCAAGTTTTTCAGTAAATTCGGTAAGGCTAAAACGCCCCAGCCGTATCATGGTATTTAAGGCTGAACGCAATGGCTCTGAAAAACCTAAAATGTCTGATGGCATCATATCAGATTTATTTGCTTGAATTTGATTCAGCGCAAGTTCGTATGGCGAAGGTTTCATACTATCCTCCTTTTTGCCAGTGAAGAACTCTTTGAACTTTTTTAGAAACATGTTTTAGGGTGGTGCTTAATTAATCACCTTACGCGATTTATTTGTATTGCAACGCATCGTACCTTTGTGGTACGCTACGCGGTGTTGCCTTAAAACGCAAGATAAATCTTGCGGTACTGTGTAACATCAATTAATTATTTAACTTGGTCTACTAAACTTTTTAAGCCTTTGGTAACGGGATGGTCTGGGAATTTGATGGAGAAAATGCCAGAACTTGCTAAGGTCATCATTTCGTCTGAATGTGGAAGTACTGCGCCAACTGTAGCATCGTAGGTTTGTTCTACACGAGTGCGAACATCATCAAAATCAAATGTGGTCGGCGTTTTGTTGACGAGCATTAACATTTTTGGCACGTCTAATTTTTTGGCTACATCTACGGTGACGGCTGTGCCTTGATAATCTTGTGAATCTGGGCGGAGGATGATAATGAGCGCGTTAGAAATTGCAATGGAAAGCAAAGTTTCTTCATTGAGTCCGGGGTGTGTGTCAATCAATAAATAATCTAATTTCATTTTTTCAACCACATCACGGAAGCCGTCATTCAATAAGCCGACATCATAGCCTTCACGCAGGATGCGGGCAATTTCACCGGGCTTGATGCTGGATGGGATTAAGAAAATTTGACCTTTAATCTCACCACCCACATGACCTGTGACATCATGTGCGGCTTCTTCAATGGTGCATTTACCCCATAAATAATCATTCAAAGAATGAACCATTTCGGATTCATCTAAATTAAATAAAACGTGAATACCCGGAGATGCAATATCTGTATCTACTACTGCAACTCGGGCACCATCCATTGCTAACAACGCGGCAATATTGGCAGTCGTGTTAGATTTGCCTGTACCGCCACGAAATGAGTGAACTGAAATGATTTTGGACATGCTCTGGCTCCAATTTTTTGATATTCTTTCAACCTTACAATATTCTCAGGTGAATTATAGCCTAACTAACCTGAAAGTCAATTCCCCGCTTTTCTATGTTATAAATTCCTTTACAAGATTGAAAAGAGAGATTTACAACCCATTTCACCTTATGGCAACGACCAAATATATGGAAAACACATCTAACCCGCTCTCCCCGCAAGTTAATGACGAGGTTCTCATTGCCCAATTCAAAGCAGGCAGAACCGAAGCGTTCGACTTTCTGTATCAACGTCACTTACCCAGCGTCTACAAAAGGGTGAGATATGTAGTTCCCGAAAACGATGTGGAAGATGTTACGCAAGAAATCTTTATCGCGGCAATTAAGTCACTGACATCTTTTCGTGGCGATTCACAATTCAGCACTTGGCTTCGAACGCTCACCAATCATAAAGTGGCTGAATTTTATAGAAAGCGCACCCGCAAACAAGAACCATTGCTTGCCGCACTTTCAGAAGCCAATGCCACAATGACAGGCAACACATCAAAGAACATGGAAGAGAGAGTTTATTTGCAACGCGCACTTCAAGACCTGCCCGAAAATTATCGAGAAGTCCTTCTGCTCAGATTCGCAGAAGATTTGCAATTCAATGAAATCGCCAAACTTACCAACCAAAACCTCGAAGCCACCAAATCACTCTTTCGTCGAGCCGTTGCCGCACTTCGGGCTCATTTGGATAAATAACATGAGTCAACAAGATACTAACAAAGACAATCACCTTGCCGATTTTGCCGACCAAGTTTTGCAAGGCAAGATAAATACCACCGCCTCTTCTTCTGACGCCGACATGGTGCGGCTTGAGGAAACGATTCTACGCCTCAAACATACCCTACCCACCGACGCACCCGATGCCGCCAAAACCAAACAAATGCTAGTGCGCCTCAAAGCCCGCATGAAACGTGAAGAAGAAACCGCAAACATTCCATTTTGGAAAAAACTATTTGATTTTCAATCGAACCCACAAGTGGGCATGCTCGTAGTGATTGCGGCTGTTTTAATTCTTGCCGTTATAACTGTTCCATCTTTAGAACTCGGCGGTAGTAGCAACCCAACCACAGGCACAGCCAACAACAATGCAAACCTTCTCATTGGTGGCGGAATCGTTGGCGTGTTGTTACTGGTTTATTGGATTTTTCGTAGAAAATAAAATTCCAATTTATAGTTTTTTTAAACCATAAATTGAATTAATAATAAGAAAGGATATAGAAATGAAGAACTTACAACAAAAAAAATCTTGGGGGAGAACTGTATCTATTCTCATCGCACTTATTGTCATTGCCTCATTAGTACTTTCTGCCTGTGCACCTGCTGTCGGGCTTGAAGGTGGGGCTGGCCAAGGTCAGGGTCAAGGTAATGATAATAATCAAGGTGGTGGGAATAATAACAATCAAGGTGGCGGTAACAACAATAATCAAGGCGGCGGGAATAATAACAATCAAGGTGGTGGGAACAACAATAATCAAGGCGGCGGGAATAATAACAATCAAGGTGGCGGGAACAACAATAATCAAGGCGGCGGGAATAATAACAATCAAGGTGGTGGGAACAACAATAATCAGGGTGGTGGAAATAATAATCAAGGCGGTGGGAATTCCAGTGGACAGAACGAATCTGGCACTGGTGACCCAAACGTTCAAAACCCCAATGGTGTTGATGTTCGCGGTTCCAACCAAGACCCATCTGACCCATGTTTAGACCAAGGTCAACTGCCTTGTGGTCAAGGCGACCATGGGCGTGGTAATCCAGTGAATGGAAGTTTGCATGCCAATTGCCGTGCGGCACAAGGCGAAGTAGACCCAGTTTGTCCGCCAGATGCTATTATTCCTGTAGTAGACCCAACAGTTCCTACTCCAACCCCTTCCAATCCAACGGCTGTTTTGCCATTTCCACCTCCTCCTCCAATAATTCTCACCCCAGTTCTTCCCACTCCGCCAATTACAGCAGTAAACCCTGCCCCAGAGGTTAAATTCAACGAGCAAGGAGTCCCTGCCTGCCCGAATTGGATTGCTTTCCATTCATTCCGTTCAGGTGATTTAGAAATCTTCCGATTAGATGGTATTGAAAGTGTAAATGGTGTAGAAGCAATTAACCTTAGCAAAGGTAGTTCAAATGACTCACGCCCAAGCCGTTCTTTAAATGATGAATGGGTAGTGTTCCAAAGTGACCGTAATGGGAATGTTGAGTTATATCTTACTGATAGTAACGGAAATTCACAAAAGCGATTAACCAATACAAATTCAAATAACATCAATGCTATGTTTGCACCAGATAACAAAACCATTGTGTATCAAAGTGACCGTAATGGAAATTCGGATATCTTTATGCTCAACATAGAAACTGGAGAAGAAACGCAATTAACTTCAGATATAGCAAATGATATCAACCCATTCTACTCACCGGATGCAAACTGGATTACTTTCCAATCAAATCGTACTGGTTCATGGAATGTATATGTATTTGATATTTCAACAGGCACAGAATTCCAAGTAACTTCTTTCTCAAATGATGTCTTATTCCCAACTTGGTCACCAAATGGCAAACAACTCGCCTTCTTCATCAACATGACTGGCACATGGGATTTATACGTCTCTGATATACAAGGCAAAAACTTCAAGCAAATCTCCGTTGGTGGGAATGCTGGCAATGCAACTTGGTCACCAGAAGGAAACCGCATCGCATATCAAGTGACAATTGGTGGCAATTCCGACATATTTACCTACGACCTGACTACCAACACTGAATATCAACTGACTGATTTTGAAGGGGCAGATTCTGCTCCGTCTTGGAATTGTGGAGGAACAGATATTTCCTTCACATCCACAAGAAATGGCAACCAAGATATTTACTCAACATGGTGGCAGGGTGGAAGTGACATTTACTTTGTCACACAACATCCATCTACTGATAAATGGTCGCAGTGGTCACCTTCTAAAGAACCCGGTTCACGTGGATATTAAAATAAATTTGTAATGAAATACTCGGCAATTATTTTATTGCCGAGTATTTTTTTCCTTGCAGGGTATATGTAGATAAGGTATGATTTCCTTATGGTTGTTGCATTTGCACTTCTAATCGCTTTCGCAGTTCCTGTACTATTTTTATTTCTCCTTAACCGCTACGATTTATATCAAACAGGTAAATTTCAACACAATGTTATTACTCTCGCTTGTGGATTTTTCGCTTACATTCTGGCGGCACAAATTAACCCTGCCATCCTAAACATCGGCTTAGCAAATTCATGGGATCAGATAGTACGAATTTGGGCTCCAATTGTAGAAGAAATTCTCAAATCGCTCATTATCATTTACCTTGTCAACCGCGCCGACTTTAACTATCTTGTAGATGGCGCGCTTTACGGCTTTGGTGTGGGCATTGGCTTTGCGGTTGTTGAAAACATCCAATACATGAACAACAACCTTGAAATTGCTTTGTTGGTGGCGGTTGCTAGGGTATTTTCTACTAATCTTGTTCATGCTACTGGGAGCGGAGTCATTGGCATTGCTTTAGCCAACCAACGAGAAGATAAAAGTAAACGCGCCCCTTTGATTATCCTTGGTGGATATGTAATTGCAATTTTCTTCCATGCCTTGTTTAATTCAATGGTGAGTGGTGGCATCGCTATTTTAGTTGCTATTGTCTATGGGGTTTTAGGCGTAGGCTTGATTTACTTCATTATCCGGCGTGGCATGAATATTCAAAAACAATGGGTGGCTGAAAAACTTGATATGAAAGACCGCGTAACACAGCAAGAAACACAAGTGGTTAGCAATATCGAAACGATACACGAAGTACTTTCACCAATAGAAAAAAGATTTGGTCCCGAAAAAGCCAATTTGGTGAGAAGTTTAATTTATAAACAAGCAGAAATCGGCATTAAAAGAAAATTGATTGATAAAGAGACAAGCGAAGCCAGAAAAGCTGAAGTTCATAAAATTATTGAAGAACTTGGCGATGATATTAATAAATTGCGAAATCAAATTGGCATATATTCTATGATGATGGTTCGAGAAGTATATGCTGGCGCGGACGCTCAAGTTTTCAACTTGTTAAATGCTCGCATTGCCTCAGCAGGTACAGGTCAAAAAGGAGGCGGAATTTGGGACCGTGTCACTGAAAAAGTGAAAGATGCTGAATTACAAGAACTGAAACAAAGCCGCTTAAACGCCATCAAAGAGACAAGTTTATTCAAAGAATTATCTGAGGAAGCATTAAATGCAGTCGCGGCGAAGGGTTTTGTCAAGAACTATCAAAAAGATGAAGCCTTAATGCGAAAAGGTGACCCAGCCGATTCGTTTTTTGTGATTCTGAAAGGGAGTTTGAAGATTGTCACGACCGATTCTAAAGGCGATGAAATTATCATCAACAAAGTGGATGGTGGTGAGACCATTGGTGAATTGGCTTTGATTGACCAACTACCACGTTCGGCTGGTGCAATTGCCTTAGAAAATGTAGAAGCCTTAGAATTAACCCGTGACGCTTTCTTTGAATTATTAGATGAACGTTTGGATGTTTCATTGGGAATCTTGCGTGGTTTTTCAAATCGCTTACGTTTTTCAACCACATACATTGAGAAAGTGATTGATTGGTCACAAAAAACTGCTGAAGGCGATTACTCATTTTTAGAAAACACTCAACCCATTATGAACACTGCGAATTCTAACGATGCCAAAGCGTCGCAATTACTTTTTACATTTTATTCAATGGTAAGCAAAGTAAAAGAACGCGAAGAAGGTTTGAAACAACAATTAGAAATTTTGACATTTCAAATTGACCAAGAACGGCGTAAGAAAGAGTTTGAAGAAATTACCAGCACAGAGTTTTATTCCAAGTTGAAGGAACAGGCTCAAACGTTAAGAAAGAAGCGACAGGAATCATAATATTTTGTACGGCGATATTTATATCGCCTTTGAATTTCATATAGCGAGATGAATCTCGCGGTACTTAAAATTTTCGGAGGCAAAATAATGAGTAACGGAAAAATCGTATCTATCCATTCTTTTCGTGGCGGTACGGGCAAATCAAATACCACTGCGAATTTAGCCGCACAAGTTGCACTGACCGGCAAACGTGTCGGCGTGGTAGATACGGATATTCAATCTCCGGGCATTCATGTGTTATTTGGGCTGGATGAAGACAAAATGGGCAAGACCATGAATGATTTTTTACATGGCAAAGCCACGATTAAAGAAATTGGTTTTAATATCGGTGAAAATACAGGTGGCGACGAAGGACGTGCCAAACTAAAAGGTAAAAATTTATGGTTATTTCCAGCCAGCATTCGTGGAAGAGAAATTAGCCAAATTTTACGAGAAGGCATTGACTTTAATAAACTCAACGAAGGTTTACAAAGCACCATTTCAGAATTTAATTTAGATTATCTTTTTATTGATACACATCCTGGACTTAATGAAGAAACATTGCTTTCTATTGCTACATCTGATATTTTGATTATCATTCTTCGACCTGATAATCAAGATTTACAAGGCACATCAGTCACAGTAGACATTGCCCGCAGTTTAGATGTTCCGAATCTTTTCTTATTGGTCAACAAAGCCTTACCAAAATATGATTTTGCAAAGATTCGAGATGATATTCAAAATCAATTTAATGCCCAAGTGACTGGCGTGCTTCCGCTTTCATTTGATATGGCAGAAAATGCTAGTAAAGATTTATTCTCATTGCGTTACCCCGAGCATGAATGGTCAAAATCTTTAATTGGCGTGGTAGATTTCATCCTCGCCGCAAAATAAAATATTCGCCACAGAGTACACAGAGAGCTTTGAGTTTTTCTCTGAAATCTCTGTGACCTCTGTGGCTAAGAAAAGGCATGATTAGGAGTTAAATTATGAAATGCTGGCATTGTGAAGAACAAGCACGCGCTTCATGCGCTTTTTGCGGTAGGTTTGTTTGCAAAGACCACGCCGCAACCATGTCCACATTCATCACCATGTTTGTAGGCGCAAACAACACGCCCAAAGGGTTAGCCGTTGCCAATGTCATTTATTGTGGCGAATGTGAACCTCACCCCGAACCAATTAGTATGCCAGAATTGTATTAAGTGAGGTTGCCATGCCCGGAGTCTTCGACAGGTTAGAAAAAGAAATCAAAGTTAGGCAACAACAAGATGGCATCACCGCGCTTGATTTGGTTGACCTTCCGCCTGCTTTGCGAAAAATCATGCGTTTGATGTTGCGTGAATTGCAGATGAGTTATCCACGTTTGCTTGAGGCGCTGGAATCTATGCCTGAAACAGACCGCCTCACACGTGACCAATTAGACTCAGCCCTCCTCAACCTGACTCAACAATTTTGGCTGACTCACATTGGCGAAGGCGAAAAAGCAATCTACAAAGTTAACTTGCGCAAAAAAACAGGCAGTACACTTGCCGCTGGCATTTGGTCTAGTTTAGATACAAGGTTAAAAGGAAAGCCGAAATAATAAAAAAGAGACACGGCGCACCGTGTCTCTTTTTTATTTCTTTCCCTTTTGTTGCGTTAACTCATACAACACCATAGCGGATTTTTTCCCTTTCAACGCAACTTCCCCCAAAGACTTACATTCATATTTTGCCTCAATGGCTTGTTTCACTTTTTCAGAAACAATAATTTGATTTTTTTCAGCATAGTTCATCAAACGTGCCGCCGTGTTGACAGTATCTCCCAACACATTGTATTCACGTCGCCCACGCGGCTCACCAATCTCCGCCACGAATGCCGGACCGACATTAATTCCAATTTGGCAATACACTTCTGATTGAATGGTTCCAATACTGGGGGCTTTGATATTTTGCACAATTTCACGGATTGCAATTGCCGCCGCCGCCGCACGCATTTCATTATTGGTATGTGCATTTGGTACACCAAAATACACCACAATATCAGAACCCGAAAGGTGATAGGTCACTTTTTTCAACACACCGCCACGTGCTTCCACCGCCGCATTGATTAACGAAAACGCCCGTGAAAAACTTAATGCCAACTTTCTTTCTTCACCTGGCAAGGCGCGGTCTGCCGATTCGGGTAAGCCTACAAACTGAATAAACATAATCGTCGGTTCTGGGAAATCAGGCGGGATTCTTCTATCTGCCGCGCTTTCTACCAGCAAAGAAAGAATTGGGTCTGGAATAAAACTAGCAATTGGTTCAATGTCATCTAGTAAAGTGACGATTTGTTGTAAGACAATGTTTTTATCTTTTTCAATCACAATATTACTTGCCATGCGTCTTCTTAAAGGCGTAAGCTCATATTCACCTAATTCTGAATCACTTAAATCATCTACCACTAAGTGATAACCTTCTTTGCCATCTTCAAATCTAAATTTATCTTTCACTTGCTCATAGGCTTTGTTCGATAAATTTACGCGTTCGTTTTGCCCGTTACTTTCTGCTAACTTGGCTTGTTGTACATCTTTGCCTAATAACACATGTTCCATGCGACGTGGTGTACCAATATCAGCAGTTAAGAATCTTCCACTGTGAATGCCAATTCTCATTTTCAAATTGACAATGCCAGATGGCGTTTCAATTTCTGCAAATTCTTTCATGGCTCTTTGCATACGCAAGCCTGCGCGTACAGCGCGAGCTGTATCATCGTTTCTTTCTGTTTTGGAAAATACGGCTAGTAGTGCATCACCTGTAAACTCAACCAATTCACCGCCCGAAACACTGATGATTGAAATCATACTGGAAAAATATTTTGTTAAATGCTTAAGTAGGTTTTCGGCACCTTCTTCCCCTTTGGAGGCATTGGCTTCCATTAACTTTGTAAACCCTGCCAAATCTGTAAACATCATGGTGCCGTGTTGCCACTCTGTTTTTACGTCGCCAGGCTTGAGTTTTGTAATATCAATTTGTTTTGATGTGTAATCATGCACAATTCTTTGCAAGGTACGCAAATGTTTATGCACTTCCAACATAATATCTACCGATGGATTGCCCCACATCGAAACATACATTTCGGCTGGAAGTAAATATCGTAGGCGACTTTCAATGGTGGTAAGTGGTGACTCAGGAAGCATAAGCAAAATTATACATGAATACAAGTATATTTTGCTTTATTCTATCCAAATCGCTTCGCCATCATATCCTGAGAAAGCTGTTACCTGTGAAAACTCGTTTGTGGGAATTAATACCGAAAAAAGTTCCATGTCCCCATTAAATTGAGCCTGAAAAACCAAACGTAATCCATCTCTTGAAAAATACGGTGCGCTACGAGGTTCAATGCCTGTTGTATAAAGTTGATTGGTGCTTCCATCAAGAATGTTGAAAAGGTGAATTTCACTATTGCCACTAGAGGCAATCCATACGCCATCGGGCGACCATGTTGGCGGGGTGTATTGTGCTGGTGAAGAAGTGACACAACGTAAATTCAATCCATCCCGCCCAATTAAGCATAGATTTGAAAGGTCACCAGAAAATGCTTGGAAGGCGATAGTGCTTCCATCTGGCGACCAAGCTGGACCGTTGTCTGCGGCGGGGTTTGTCGTCAATGTAAAAAGTGTGCCAGAAGTATTTGCTAGCAAAATATCTGCATTTCCAAACCTGTTGCTGACAAATGCGATTTCGTTCGATGTAGGTGACCAAACAGGGTGTGTATCTGCGGCAGGGTCGTTTGTAAGGCGATATTGATTAGAGCCATCAACATTCGTAATATAAATTTCAAAATTACCATCACGAAAAGATTCAAAGGCAAGTTGCCTACTATCAGGCGACCATGTAGGCGAGGAATCTTTTTCGGGAGCGTTGGTCACTTGTGTTATAGCGCGGGTATTAATATCAATCACATAAATATCTGTGTTGTTGTTAACTGTGGATACATATGCTACGCGCGTACCATCGGGTGAAATGCGAGGCGTGGTGTCTTCGGCGATGTTTGTAGTTAATCGTTCTACTTGGCTTCCATCGGCTGAGGTGATGTATAAATTGTTTTGACCATCACGGTTGGAGACGAAAATAATTCTGCCTGATGCGGCGGGGAAAGGCGTGGCGGTTGGAGATTCAATACTCGCTTCTGTACTAGATGGGAAACTTGATTCTGTTTCAGTTGGCTGACCTGCCGCACCTTGTAAGAGGGTTGAACCGTCACCACAAGCGCTGATAATAACGCTGGCAAGTACAATACAGGAAAGCAATAAAGTTTTTTTATGTTTTT